>OGDN01000214.1_pt1 | contig 119438 bp, 111 predicted proteins | sample 1570271 | NCBI WGS metagenome assembly OGDN01 (sample SAMEA4384481, study PRJEB24528) | human gut metagenome
AATTGTCAATGTTGTTTTTATATTTTGCGCAATTCAGAATATTCTGACATCAATTCAGCCATCCGTATAGTCAGACGGATTTCATGCTCGCATGAAAGGACGGCTGATTATACAATTATACATATACGGATGAGATGAGCGCCACTCTATGAGCAAAATAGCTGCGCAGCAGCGACAAGTGCCGCAGGCACGCTTTTGCGAATGGCGCGGCTGAACGTCCCTTATTCCATTTCAAAATATAGCCTCAGCAATCGTTCTCCAACTTTTCCAAGACTTTTATTACAAGCAATTTTCCGTTCTTCCTTTTTCATCAAACGAACATCCCGACTGAAAATCGCAGTTATCTTTTCCTGAAACTCTTTTATTGTCTCTGCTTTATATACCTGTTTTTCATCTTCAAGCCATCCTTCATACACAGGAATGTTTCTTACTATTGTCGGAATTTCACAGGCAAGAGCTTCTAAAACAACGATTCCTTCCGTTTCCTCATAACTCATAAACGAAAATACGTCTGCCCCACAATATGCATCACGCAGTTCATCAGACTTTACGAATCCTGCAAACAATACATTATCCGGTTTCTTTGATATCGCCTCTTTGATTTCTGCTGTCACCAGGCTTTCATTACCGCCTCCAAACCAGATAAACTGTACTTTCGGCATCATTCTGGCCAGTTCAAGAAAATCCAGAATTCCTTTTCTTTCAATCAAATGTCCCACAGATATCACAACCTTCTGCTCTTCCGTTAGCTGATATTTTGCGCGGAAGCGTATTCTCCCCTCTGGATCAGGTTTGAAAAATTCTGTATCCACACCATTAGTAATCGAATAAATTTTTCGTTTCAATCCATACCCTTCCAACAGTTTTCTGGAATACTCGGTTGGCGTCACAATAACATCCCCCAAATTATAACAAAAGCAGATCCATTTTTTAAAAATCGGCGCTGCAAGATTAGAACCAATAAAGGAATTTTTAAAATCCTCCATTGTAGAATGCCCATAATAAATCACTTTTTTCTTCTGTATTTTTGCTATAAAGGCCGCAATCACCGAATCCGGAAAAACTGTATTCATATGAACCACGGTTGCTTCTTTCCACCTGGCTGCGCGCGGTGCCTGTACTGCATTCAGCATTTTCTCCTGATGCTCGATTGCTTTTCCGACACCACTTTTTTCTACAATCGGAAACCCACCTCTGTATATATATGTTTTCATAATCTTTACCCTATTCCTTTTATAATGAAAATAACATCTTAAATGCTGTCGTAAGCCCCAGACTGTAAAGTGCAATAGAAAATGGTTTTCCAAGTACAATAACTGCTGTAAACTGTTTCCACGTCATTTTTGTAGTTCCCGCAAGATAGCACAAGAAATCATCCGGTGCCACCGGGAAAAAGATTGCCAACGCAAATAATTTCAAAAACTTACCGTCCTTCTGGGTCCATCCATCATATTTTTCTATCATTTTTTCAGAAAACATTTTGTATAAAACCGGCCTTCCTATTGTCTTTGAAATTCCAAACACCGCAATTGATCCTATACAGATACCAATATAATTATAAAGAAATCCTAGCCACGGTCCAAAAAAGATCACACCACCCAGGCAACTGACTCCACCCGGTAGGATTGGAATAATAACCTGCACAACCTGGATCAGAATAAAAACGAGCATTCCAGTATAACCGAATTTCCAGATAAATGTCTGCAAAGAATCTACCGAATTTAAAATGCCGTTCTTATATGCCAAGATTGCAAGAAGCGCACATCCGGCTAGTCCGGCTATCGAAAGCAGATTGAAAAATCCAGTCAGATTTCTCTGTTTCTTAGGCTGCATTTTCATATCGGTATTTTCGTATTTGCTGTTCATAGATTTTTTCCACTCTTTCGGCAAAATTTCCGGAAGAAAATTTTTCTGCTGAAATAGCAGCCTTGTTTTGCATCCTGCCTCTTGCATTTTCACCCATCCCCTTCCATTCTTGGATTCTCATAAGATAGTCTTCTTTTTTATCATACTGCCATCCATTTTCCCCATCTGTCACAACTTGTTCCAGACATCCGTCTCTTCTGCAAAGGAGCGGAATACCACCTGCAAGCGCTTCTGCATAAGTCATTCCCTGTGTCTCGCTGGTAGAAGCACTGACAAAGAGATCTCCTGCCTGATAATAGCGTCCCACTTCTTCCGGTATGATCATTCCCGTAAAAATCACATTTTTAGCAAGCTTTAGCTCTTCGACCTTTTTTTTCAGCTCCGGAAGATATGGTCCATCCCCTACAAGGACTAAAATCACCCCGGATTTTCCTGCATCTTGCTGATATTCCAGAAGCTCTTCAATGTTTTTTTCCTTTGCCATTCTGCCTACATATACCAACACCAGTGCATCCTGTGATATACCAAGCTGCATACGGATTTTTTTACGCCAGTCTTCTTTTTTACATAACTGATATTTTTCCAGATGGATTCCAGATGGAATAACTTCCACCGGACAAGACACCTGGTATCCTTCCAATATCTTACGGATCTTATCACTGGGTGCAATTAGGGTTTCTACCGCATTTGCAAGTTTCTTTGTCATCAACTGCACAATATTTCTTCCCCATACTTTCTGCGGTGAAAAATAATGGGTATAGTCCTCGTAAACTGTATGGTACGTATGTACAATCGGAACGTGAAGTTCAGATGCGATCCTTTTCGCTAAGAAAAATGTGGAAAATTCACACTGTGAATGCACAATATCCGGTTTCCACTCAAGCAACATTTCCATATAGTCACCTGCTGCCTTTGGAATTTTTAATCTTGCCTGCGGATAAATGCATCCAAGTCCAATTGATCCTGCATAAACCACATCGCCTTCTATATAAGAATGAAATGTTCTTGATAATGTAAGAATTTTTACTTCATGTCCTCTTTCTCTTAGCTGTCTGGAAAGATTCATAACTGAAGTAACAACACCGTTTATAACCGGTTCGTACCAATCTGTTGTAATCAATACTCTCATTTATTAATTCCTCCCGTTATCTTTTTATGAGCATAGTTTAACAGGAGATTGTTAAGATATGGAAAAGACATTTCTAAAGAATTTTTAAACAAATGCGAAATATTCAGTCAAGACAATATTTCAAAAAAAGTGTATCACTTTTTAGAACTCTCTAAAAAATGATACACTTTCTATTTACTCACTTAATACATCCAATGCACTCATTGCCAAGAGCTGAACAGAAGCATGCAGATTTCTTTTTCCTTCTTCTCCGCCTGCTGCTACTGCAAACTCTTTTGTATGTGTTCCTACATGCTCTTTCAATTTCACATAAAACTGAATTGCCGGTATTTCATGGGTTACATTTCCAACATCAGTCGAACCGATTCCCTGAGTCAGGTCACGCTCTATATACTCTTCACCAATAAAGTCCATGTTCTTACGAACATACTGAACCAGTTTCTTATCATTACGCACATCTTTGACAACTTCATCCACTTGTCTTTCTTCAACTTCTGTCCTGGTTGCAATTGCCGCTCCTTTCGCACAATCACGAATAGCATCAACCATTTCCATCATATAATCATATTCCAGTGAACGAATATTAAATACTGCTTTCGCTTCATCTGTTATAGTATTATGAGCTACTCCGCCTTCTGTAATAATTCCGTGTACTCTGCTGTAATCTTTAAAATGTAAACGCATCATATCAACCGCATGGAACATTAACTGAACTCCACTCAGTGCATTTGCTCCCTTCCATGGGCAAGCTGCCGCATGGGCCGGTTTTCCTTTGAAGGTGAATTCCAATGTAATTGCTGCAAAAGAAATATCATCTGGCATAGATTCATCACACGGATGCATCAGAAGTGCAGCATCAATTCCTTCAAACACTCCATGGCGAACCATAATCGCTTTGCCACTGCCCTTTTCTTCGGCCGGAGTACCTAATACTTTTAACACGCCACCTATCTCATGCTTTTCCATAACTTCCTTTAATACAATTCCTGCACCGGCTGCTGATGTTCCGATCAGATTATGTCCACAACCATGTCCGATTTCTGGAAGACAATCATATTCTCCCATAAGTGCTACTGTTTTCCCTGGTTTTCCAGAATCAAAAACTGCTTCAAAAGACGTCGGCATTTCTGCAATTCCTCGTTTAACAACAAAGCCATGGCTTTCCAACAGTTTGCAAAGTGCTTCCTGTGATTTATATTCTTTAAATGCCAGTTCAGGGTTTGCAAAAATATAATCACTTACTTTTTCAAATTCTTCCTTTTTCTCTTTTGCAAGATTACTGATTTCCTGTTTCATTAATTCTAAATTATCCATATTCTTCACCTCTCATTTTATCTGTATGGTTTTAGATCATTCCTTTTAAAGATAAGATAATATTTGAAATTGCTGCTGATCCAAAATAAGTAGATGCCATAACCACAAAGGATACAATTACGATTTTCCAGCTGAGTTTTTTGAAAACCTCAAGCTGGTCTCCTACAGCAATTCCAGCAAAAGCAAGTAGCGGAAGTCCTACAAGTCCAAAACTATATGCACTCATTGCATTTACGATAAAATCTGAAATCGGAGATATCGGCAATGTCAAAACAAAGGATACCAGTGTAGCCCACGCAAATCCTGGAAGATTAGGTTTTTTCACAACATTTTTCAAGGTAATCGCAATCACGACCATTACAAAGCTTACCACTGTCGACTTTGCTAAATCCGGGAGTTTGCTTCCAATAGAAACCATATGTATAATTATGACAATTCCATAAATCACCAATACTATTTTAATTTGTTCTAAAATATTACTTAATGTCGATTTTTCTTGTGGAGTTTGTTTTGTATTTTCCATCTTATGCCTCCTCAGATGCTTTTTTTAATAATTTAGCCCTTAATTTTTCAATACCTGGATTAACACGATTATAATACCAGTTCGCTAATGGCAATGCCAAAAACATTTCCACATACACACCTGTTACTGCAGTTAAAAGTCCACTGGTTGCAGAATATGCAAGAATTTGTTCTGCATACATAGGTGCCGCTGCATTTGTCAACGCTGCAGTAGCCGCATTCATCATAGATGCACTTCCCATACCTGATGCCATCGCAAGTGCATAAGGATGAAATCCGATTGCTAACCCGACCGGTGCCAGGAAAGAATAGAAGAGAGTACCAAATACACTTCCGCTAATATAAGTTCCAAGTGTTCCCATTCCTTCTCTGGATTCCAGACCATATTCATCTCCGATAATACCAAGTGCCGTATCTCTGCAAAGAGAGAACGTTCCACCCACAGCACTTCTTCCTAATCCAAGGAGTAAGCCAAGTGGTAATGCAATCAGCATCGTCATCATATTTCCCGCTTCCTGAAACAGTAAAGCAGGACCTGCCTGTAAAACAATTCCAACCTTTGGACCTGCATTGATACCAAACATAATTCCAAGCGGATATAATGTAAGCGACAACAAAAACGGTGCCCGTTTAATTTCTGCTTTACTAATAAATTTCTTCAGTGGGGGAATCACTTTTCCTAATAATGTTGGAGATAAAAGAATTCCCATGATGATAACCCAAATCATCGTCAATATCTTCACGTCAATCCCCATCACCTTAAATTGAAGTGGACCAATCAGCTCCGCAATAATGCAAATAATAATAGTTGCGATCATGCAATTTACAGTCCCTGTTCTTTCTTTCACATTTTATTCCTCCGTTTCTTCCGAATTCTTATTTGACTACAGTATAACATTGACTTCCTAAAGTGTCGACGCTCTCCATGCACCATAATGTCCCTGTTTTTTATGCACTTTGCACATTTATTATTCTTCCAAAAATATAGCATGTGCATTTCGCCCAACTATTTTCTTTCTTTTTAGGCACGCACAATATCGACTTTCCTATTTAGTAATGCTAAACTTTGCTTGTCAATTAAAAAACTATTTTAGTTAGAAAGAGAGGATTTAAGATGTTATTCAAACAATTAATAGAAGCTTTCGACATTATAGACAGTAAGAACGTAAACGGCAACTCTGTCGCATCTTATTTAAAATCCATAAAACAAGATGCGGATATTCAGGTTTATCCTTTAGTTGGACCAAAAGGTTCTACAGATATGTTAAAAATTCGCATCCCGGGTCTTCACGGAAAGACTTCCGGAGGCGATGCTCCGACAATTGGACTTCTTGGGAGATTAGGCGGACTTGGTGCTCGTCCTGAGCGAATCGGGTATGTATCTGACGGTGATGGTGCCCTCGTTGCAATTGCTCTTGCTGCCAAATTATTAGATATGCAGAATAAAGGGGATTTTTTGGAAGGTGACGTATTCATTTCTACACATATTTGTCCGGATGCACCGACCGCGCCACATGTTCCGGTTCCATTTATGGGATCACCTGTAGAAATGGCACAGGTAAATGCCGAAGAGCTCACACCGGAACTTGACGCAGTTCTCTCTGTAGATACTACTAAAGGAAATCGCGTGATCAATCACAATGGATTTGCAATCTCACCTACAGTAAAAGAAGGCTACATCCTTCGTACTTCCGAAGATCTTCTTGATTTAATGCAGATTACTACGGGAAAACTTCCAAAAGTATTTCCATTAACACAGCAGGATATCACTCCTTATGGCAATGATCTTCATCATCTAAACAGTATTCTGCAACCGGCAACTGCTACTAATGCACCTGTAGTCGGGATTGCCATCACAACAGAAACAACTGTTCCCGGTTGTGCAACCGGAGCCAGTCATATGACGGATCTTGATGAAGCTGCACGCTTTATGTTAGAAGTTGCCAAATCCTTTGGCCGTCGTTCTCTTAAATTATACGACGAAGAAGAATTCGAAAAATTACAAAGTTTATACGGTTCAATGAATCATTTTCAAAAACTGAATCCTTTCTCGTAATAGATACATACTATTTTGAAATAAAAGATGCCCTGAAAAGGCATCTTTTATTTCAAAAATTTCTTTATTCGAAGCGCAAGCGCTATCTCAAGAATACTATTCGGATCTGACAAATCATATCCTGTCTGGTTTTCAATTTTTTTAATTCTGTATATCAAAGTATTTCGATGCAAATGAAGTGCATTTGCTGTTACATTTCTTGCCCCTAAATTATTCACGAGAACTTCCAGCGTTTCTAAAAGTTCACTTTCATTTTCTTGATCATATTCAATAAATGCATTCAACTTGTCCTCCATAAACTCCTGACACATCTCATGCTTACTGATTTCTTTCATGATTCTCCAAAAGCCTGCATCTTCTATACAAAGTACTTTTGAATTGAATTCCTGGCACACTGCAATTTCTACTGCATCCCTTGCATCCTGATAAGCCTTTCCGAAACGTTGGTAGGAATTTTCTACTCTCGAAACACCTATCGCTGCAGTATATCCTGTCTTTTCCGAAATATTTTTCTGAATCTTCTCGAAATACTCTTTCGTTATAGTTTTCTCTTTTGTCCGTTTTAATATGCATTGAAAATTATCATTATTCGACAAAACAATTACTTTTTCCTCGCCAAAAGATTCTTTTATCATATTTTCGATTTTCTCAATTTTTTCATGAACAATCTCTTCCTGTAGTTCATGTAATTTTTGTTTAATTCCATCAATTTCAATATAAACGATCTGGTACGGAGGTGATGGCCATTTTTGTTCTTCGATCCGATAGTTTCCTTCTTCATTACATGTGATATTTCCTGTCAAAAGATCAATAAACAATCTTTTATCCATTTCCCGACGGTTATATTTTTCAATTCGAGAATAAATGGTATCCATCAAATTGTTCTGTGATTTTATCAATGCCTCCATCACAAGATAATTCATTTCTATGAAAGGCAGATCTTCCGGCCACAAAATGATTGGGAACTGTAATTCATTAGCCAGTTTGATCGCATCATCCAAAAAACAACCAATATATCTATATTTTGTCGCGAGCGCAGCTGCCTTTGCTTCATACAAATTTCTTATCAGATTCATTATTTCTTCTTTTGTGTCACTATATGCATATCCAGTTGTAATATACAAAACATTTGGGCGCATCCAAGCTTTCATATCTGGTATTTCCATACAATCCACAAAGCGAACAATCCTATCCATTCCACCTTCTCCGGCTGCTAATGTACATCCTTTCGACTGTGCCAGCTCTAATACCTCTTTTACTTTTATTGACACTTTCTATTCCACCCTTTTTTATTTGTATTATAGATAAATATAGAATATCATAAAACACTGTTTTTTCAAATATCATCTTACGCTTAACTTTATCCAGATTGCATTTCTGACCAAACGTCATTTTTTCTCATGGATTTTTTCCACACTTTTTGCTATACTATTCTCAATACTGGCACTATTAACGACATTACACAGGAGGTTCACATGAAGAAAGTGCTTCAAATATTTCAGAGAGATTTAAAGAGACTCTTACGTAGCCCTGCTGCTGCTCTCGTCATGGTGGGAGTCTGCATTCTCCCTTCTCTCTATGCATGGTTCAACATTGCCGCCAACATGGATCCCTACGGCAATACAAAAAATGTAAAAGTAGCAATTGCAAATTGTGACACCGGTGGACACACCGGTTCGATAGATCTGAATGCCGGAGACACCATCGTACAGAATCTGAAAAAAAATCACCAGCTTGGCTGGACCTTTGTTGATGAAAAGAAAGCCAAAAGCGGTGTCCGTTCCGGCAAATACTACGCTGCCATTGTAATCCCGGAGGATTTCAGCGAGTCTCTCCTCAGCATCCTTTCCGGGGATTTAAAACAGCCGCAGCTCGACTATTATATTAATGAAAAGAAAAACGCGATTGCTCCGAAGATCACCGCCACCGGCGCAAGCACGATCCAGCAGCAGATCAATGACACCTTTTCGTCCGTTGCCGCTGACTCCATTGCGAAGATCGTGCAGAAATCGGCCGGTACACTGACCGGCAAGCTTGACGGAACAAATTCTACGCTGATGCAGGCGCTTACCGATACCCGTAAGAATCTTGCTGACTATCAGAACGCCCTGAAGGATTTCCAGACTACGGTAAAAGATTCCGGTTCTTTGATCGATGACACTCTGAAAACACTGGACTCTGTAAATGCTGTTGCCTCTTCTGGTTCTGCTGCCCTTGCAGATTCATCAGATCTGCTTGCCACCAGCCGGACAGCAATCGGAACCTTTTCCACAGAATTTTCTACCAGCCTGTCAGATGGCGAAACACTTTTAAACAATGTCTACACCTCCGCAGTCTTAAAGCTCGGAACTTTTGAGACAAAAGCCACACAGGTCAACACTGCGATCGGAGACAGTATTTCTTCTGCCAGCTCTTTAAATAAGAAAAATGCAGAAATTCTGGAAAAGCTTGCCGCCCTTCAGCAACAGATCGGAAGTGATTCTTCCCTGTCCGGTATCGTCAGCGAAAAAATTGCAGAACTCCAGGCACAGAATGCTTCTCTTCAGGAACTCATTGATTCTCTTGGGAACAGCAATTCCAGCATAGGAAATGCACTGACTACAGCAAGTAATACCAGAAGTTCTCTTGAGACACTCACTGCCCAGAACCGACAGTCTCTGCAGAATTACAGAAGCAGTCTGAACCAGTCGCTTCTGCCACAGCTGAACCAGTCACTTGACGGGCTTGCCACATTAAGCGGAAGCCTTTCTTCTACTTTAACCGGGGTAAATCCGACGATCACACAGTTAAAGGTGATCCTTACCCAGTTAAAGAGCAGTTTAAACGAAAGTGCAGACGCACTTGGTCAGACCGGAGGAACTCTTGAAAGCGTAGATACTGCTCTGGAAAATATTACCGCTGACCTAAAAGCTCTGCAGAGCTCCGAAACCTACCAGCATCTGATCTCACTGGAAGGCATCGACTCAGATTCCATTTCTGATTTTATGTCCTCACCGGTTTCAATCAATTCAAAGGTACTTTATGATGTGGAAAATTACGGTTCCGGAATGACTCCGTTCTACACTAATCTGGCACTCTGGGTTGGCGGACTGATCCTGGTATCCATCCTGAAACAGGAAGTAGACAAAGACGAAACCATTTCCCGTTTTACTCCGACAACTGCTTATTTCGGACGTTGGATGCTCTTTGTCGTGGTCGGACTGATCCAGGGATTTATTGTGTGCATAGGAGATCTGCTGCTTCTGAAAGTACAGTGTGTCCACCCGGTTGCATTTGTGTGCGCTGGCATGCTCTGCTCCTTTGTGTATGTCAATCTGATCTATGCAATGGCGCTGACCTTCAAGCACATTGGAAAAGCGCTTGCCGTTGTCCTGGTCATCCTGCAGATCCCTGGTTCTTCCGGAACCTATCCGATCGAGATGACACCGGTCTTTTTCCAGAGACTGCATCCGCTTCTGCCGTTCTCTTACGGAATTGGCGCTATGCGTGAGTGTATTGCCGGATTTTACAAAAATAACTACGCAAAGGATCTGCTGACCCTGCTGCTTTTCCTTCTCCTTGCATTCTTCATCGGACTGGTACTGAGACCACTTCTGATGAATCTGAACCATCTGTTCGACAAACGTCTTGCCGAGACAGACCTGATGCTGGGAGAGACTGCAACCGGTGAGCTCTCCCGCCCACAGCTTACACTGATGATGAAAACCATGATGCAGGACGAAGACGGACGGGCTGATTTTATCCAACGTGCCAACCGGTTCGAAAAACGGTATCCAAAGCTGATCCGTACCGGTTTTATCCTGATTCTTGTAATTCCGCTGATCTTTCTTCTTCTGATGTTCGGCCTGGAATCCAAGATCGTATACCTGACACTGTGGATCATTTCCCTGATCGTACTCGCCGTCTATCTGATCTGTGTAGAATATATTCACGACAAGACCTCCAGACAGCTTTCCTATATCCATCTGTCTGAAGAAGAATTTCTTAAAAAAGTAAAGGAGGGAAAAGACGAATGAGAAATATGTGGACCATCTTCACAAGAGATATCCGGAAAATAAGAACAAATGTCATTGCGCTGATCGTCGTTCTCGGCGTCACAGTGGTTCCCTGCCTTTATGCATGGTTCAACATTGCGGCAAGCTGGGATCCCTATGGGAATACGGGGAATCTGAAGGTTGCCGTAGCAAGCGTAGATGAAGGCTATACCGGAAACCTGATCCCGCTCCAGCTGAATCTTGGCGATCAGGTATTGTCTGCTCTTCGGGAGAATACACAGCTCAACTGGGTATTTACAACCAAAAGTAAAGCAATGAAGGGTGTAAAATCCGGAGAATATTACGCAGCGATCGTAATCCCGGAAGATTTCAGTACGAACCTGATGAGTGTATTTTCCAGTGATATTAAGAAACCAGAAATTACCTATTACTCCAATGCAAAAAAAAATGCCATTGCGCCGAAGGTAACAGACAAAGGAGCAACCGCAGTCCAGACACAGGTCAACGAAGTATTTATCGAAACCATTTCCGATACGGTGCTGACCGCGCTCCAGACTGTTGCAAATACCGCAGACTCCAGGGATTCGGATGAGCTTGCAGGCACACTGATCACAAATCTGAATAAAATCGGTTCTGATCTGTCTGCCTCTTCGACTACCCTGCATTCCTTCTCACAGATGACCGATTCTGCGCAGCAGCTTCTGGACACAACTGCCGAATTCTTAAAAGCAACGAAAGAACAGGCTTCTGCAAATGCAGATACGCTTTCCGATACACAGCAGTCCTTCTCCGGGATTCAGGAAACTCTGGACGGAGCTACAGACGGAATCAATGCTGCACTGACCTCTACCAAAAGCTTTTACGAACAGATGTCACAGACGATCGATCAGGCATTCCAGTCGCAGTCACAGGATGCTTCTTCTGTTGCCAGCACCCTTGATCTTCTTGGAAACCGCGTCAATGCGATCGTACAGTCTTACCAGGGAATCCGTGACAGCATTGCACAGATTGCAGATGCACACCCGGAGCTGTCTGATCTTACCGCACCGATTCTTGCTAAATTAGACGATTCCATTGCTGTTCAGGAAGAACTTCGTGATAAACTCACGAACGCTGCTTCCTCTCTGCGGGATACAGCAGGCAATGTAACAACCTCTAAAAAAGAGCTGGATGATCTGATCAGCTCCAGTATTTCCGGAATTGCAGCTGTCAAATCCGACTATGAAACCAATGTATCTGCTTCTTTAAAACAGCTGTCCGTCTCTCTTGGTTCCACCAAAAATGATCTGTCCGGACTGCTCTCCCAGCTCGGTGTAAGTGCAGATGGAATCTATACCCTTGCTTCTTCAGCTGGCTCTGATCTGTCGCAGATTCAGAAGGCTCTGGAAACCTCTTCTGAGCTTTTGAAAACGGCTGCCTCAAAGATCACAGATACCATCTCCAGACTTGGTCAAATGGAAGCAACCGGCGATTTCTCCGAACTGGAAGATCTGATTTCCGGCGATAAGGACAGTATCAGTTCTTTCTTCGCCGCACCGGTAGAGCTTAAGACCAACAAAGTGTACCCGATTGAAAATTACGGTTCTTCCATGGCCCCATTCTACTCTACACTTTCCATCTGGATCGGCGGAATTGTCCTGGTTGCCATGCTCAAGGTCACTGTATCCGAAAACGGCACCACCGGCCTTAAACATCTGAAGCTCCATCAGATTTATCTTGGAAGATACCTTATCTTCCTGATCCTGGGGCTTTTGCAGAGCACCCTGATCTGCCTCGGTGATCTGTTCTACCTTAGCATCCAGTGCAAGCACCCGTTCCTCTTCCTCCTTGCCGGATGGGTATCCAGCATCGTATATGTCAACATCATTTACACGCTGACTGTCTCCTTCGGAGATATCGGAAAAGCGGTCAGTGTCGTACTTCTGGTTATGCAGGTAGCCGGAACCGGCGGAACTTTCCCGATCGAGGTTGCCCCGGGATTCTTCAAAGCGGTATATCCGCTACTGCCGTTTACCCACAGTATGGCAGCCCTGCGTGAAGCTGTCGGTGGACTGTATGCTATGGATTACTGGATCGATCTTGGAAAGCTTTGTATCTTCCTTATGGTGTCCCTGATCGTGGGACTGGTGCTTAGGAAGCCGATCATTAAGGTGAATGAAGCGTTCTCTGAGAAGCTGGAAGAGACGAAGATTATGTAAATATAGAAGTACTTGTCTTTTACATTTACATTAAAAAACTCTCTTATGAATGATTTAACGATCTTTCATAAGAGAGTTTTATTACCTATATGGTTCAAATATTTTACTCATAAAAATAGAATTCACATATACCAGAAGGCTTCCGCCTATACTACTCCAGAATATACTTCCATAAAAAAGAGTTCTGTAATTATAAAGTGTTCCTCCAATACACACAATATCAAATAATATAATAATTACTGCATACGGCAGTTGTGATATTGGTATTAAAAAAGCATTTTTTATCATATTCTTTATTGTATTTTCAAAACAAGCTATCAACGGAAATACAAATATCCATCCCCATAATAAAAATATGATGATTCCTGCTACCAGAATATTTATTATCTGTCGATTCAACTTGATATATGTTACTGCTATATACCAGTCATATCCAACAATACATCCTGTCCCGATTAACAGAAGCCAGATAATTGTACTTTGCTTAAAATTTTGACGAAATGCTTTTAAAAAGCTTTTTATAATATACCCTTCTTCCTTCTTTATAATTTTAAACATTACAGAATATAATGCGGTTGTGGATGCCCCTGCTGTAATAACAGGTACTGAACATACCAACCACAAAATATTCAAAATAAGGAAATCACATAATGTCGTGAGTATACGAATGATTCTATTATCTGTCATATTATTTGTTTAATATTCTACCTTCCACATATATCGACGAGTTGTGTAATCTATTCCTGTTGCTTCTGACAATGCTTTCATATAAACATTATTCAAAATAGGTGTAAACAAAAGATGATTAAAATATTCTGAAACTGAATCTTTTAGATTATCAAGACCAAGCTCTTTTGCATCCAGAATATATACTTTTTCACCTGCATATTTCTTTAAAAATGTAATTGCACGCTCATCAGCTTTTCTGGTTCTTCCATCTGCAACAAGGAGGAAAAATGCTCCATTTTTATCTGTAATTTCAAATGGTCCATGGAAAAAATCACAACTGTTAAATGTTGGAGATTGAATCTGTAGCATTTCGAGAATATTACAAGTTGAAAAAATATGACCAGAACCATAAGCTGGTCCACTTGCGATTACTGTAATTGTTTTTTCATCTTTAACCTGATCTGCCCATTTCTTCGCTAACGGTCTGCAATATTCTCTTGCTCTCACATAAGCCGGCTGAATTTTTTCAAAAGCATCCATTGCATCTGCATAATTTTTATATCCTTCTGTAACATCTACAATTGCCATTGCAATTCGCAGTGCGTTTCCCGCATTCGTTCTTCCCTGATCCTCATCGTCTTCCCAGATACTTCCATACTGAACATTATAATCGCAAACTTCTGTAAGCCCTGATTCATCAACATATTGGCTGATTGTAACAGCTCCAAGTTCTTTTGCGACTTTTGCAGCCTCTATTGTTTCCTTCGTTCCCCTCATAGATGTGATAACTGCAATCGTATTTTCTCCTATACATTTCGGTGCTGCAAATTCAAATTCACTGCTTGTGATCATCTGCGAGCGTACTGCTGTAGATTCCCTGTCCATAAAATACTGCGCTGCATAATGTCCATCATTTGAGCCGCCAGCCGCAACCCATACAACATTTTTAAGACCACCTTTTTCTTCCATTTCTTTGACAATTTTTTCAATAAGCTCTCTGATTTCCATTTTCTTTTCCTCCTATTGATCTATATATTTTTTTAACATTTCAAAAGATATTTGCATTGCTTCATGTGGTGTTCTCATATACTTATCATTTAAAATTTCCAGACTTAACATTCCCTGGTAATTTACCTCATCCAACTCATGCAACATTCCCCTGATATCCAATTCTCCTTCTCCAAGAATCAAATGCCCATTAGGGATTCCATCCGCAACATGCACATGCCTTAGATACTTTCCCAAATCTTGAACTGCCTGTTTCATTGTTTCTTTTGAAAACCCCAGAGTTGCCGTATCTATCATGCCTTTCACCGCAGGTGACCCTATTTCCTCAATCATTCGTACTGCTTCTTTTGCAGTATGAGTTGTTGTATATTCGCGCGGTGAAGTTTCCAATACCATTTCAATGTTATATGCTTCTGCCATATCACCAAGTATTCTCATTGAATCAACAGAACGTTTCCATACATCTTCATCCTTCTCATCAATTGTCCCATATCCGCATAAAGTAACGATTGTATCTGCTTCCAGTTCAGCTGCTGTTTCAATTGTTTTTTTGAAGACGTTAATGCTTCGATTTCTTGCCGCAATATCAAACGCTGCAATATTTACAGGATACAAACATTGTTCCGGTGTTACACACATTGCTTTTAATCCGAAGTCTTTCAGTTTTTTCTTCAAACTTTTAATATCTCTGTATGTAATATCATCCATATGAAAATGCGGAAAACATGCATAAAATTCAATTTGTTCCGCTCCCATCCTATGTAAAGAATCCAATGCATAGTTCAGGGAATATTTGTAATACGGATAGTTCGACGTTAAAATCTGAGATCTCTTTAAATTTTTCATGACTCTTATCCTTTCACACTACCTGCCGTTAATCCTCTTACAAATTGCTTCTGAAGCAACAGAAATGCGATAATCAGAGGAAGTGATGCTATAACCATGCTTGAAATCACAAGTGTCCAGTTTGTTGTTGTCATTCCCTGAAAATTCATCAGACCAACCGGTACTGTTTTTTTATCTGTACTCTGTAACAATACATTAGCAAACATCAATTCATTCCATACTGCTCTGAAGCTTACAATGGAACACGAAGCAATAATCGGTTTACTAAGTGGCAACATAATTTTTACAAATATCTGCCATGTAGTTGCTCCATCTATATATGCAGATTCATCCAGGCTATAACTAATACTTTTATAAAATGTCATAATCAAAAATGTAGCAAATGGAATTCTAAATGCTGCATCAATCAAGATCAAACTAATTCTCGTATCATACAATCCCGCAATTTTGACCATCTTAAACAAAGAGATTAGTGAAGATTGTGGTGCCAGCATTAATCCTCCTAATATTAAATAAATCCATAACTTTTTTGTTTTAAATTTTAATCTTGATAAAGGATATGCTGCAAGACAACTTAAAAATGTTGATAAAGCTGTTGCTGCTACTGTAATAATCACGCTATTGGATAAATATACTCCAATCCCTTTATTCCACGCATTTACATAGTTTTCCCAATGCCATGTCTCCGGCAGTGAAAATGGTGATAAAAATAATTCCTGATTTGTTTTAAATCCTGTAATTACCATCCATATAAGTGGAAAGATGATAATCAACGCAAACAAAATAAATAAAATATATGTAATAATATGAACGATTTTCTTTTTCATCTTCCCACCTCCTATTCGTCTAATTTATATCCTTTCATCTGCAATAACCCGATTGCGAATGTCACAATAAAGATAAAGAATGCTATTGCAGAGGCGTATCCCATCTGGTCGTTTCTAAATCCAACTTTATACAAATAAGTCGCTAAAGTTTCTGAGGCATATCCCGGTCCACCATTTGTTGTTACAAAAACTTCATCATATTCCCGGATAGATCCTGTAATCGTAATAATCATATTGATCAATATTGTATCTTTAATCTCCGGAAGTGTAATATAGAAAAACTTCTTTAACGCACTCGCGCCATCTATATCTGCTGCTTCATATAAATCAGCCGGTATATTCTGAATTGCAACCACAAAAAGAACTACTGTATAACCTATATATTGCCATTGTGACATTGCGGCAATAGAAAAAGTCGCACTTCCTGCATTTCCAAGCAAATCAATATTTTCTGTATTTATTCCGATCAGCTCTAACAGAGGATTTATAATTCCGATAGATGGACTGCAAATCATCTTAAATGCAATACCCACTACCGTCACCATAAGCAATGAAGGAATGAAATAAATTGACTGAAAAATGTTCTGTGTTTTTCGCATAAACTTGGATTCAAGCGTATTGGCAATAATTAAAGAAAGACCTATCTGAAAAATAACTGACATAATCATGAAAATCATATTATTTTTCAGTGCTGTATAAAACACTTCGTCTTTGAACATTTTCATATAATTGCCAATTCCTACAAATTTATGACTGGAACTCATTGCTCCCCAACTAAAGAAGCTTTCATACAAATTGATAAAAATTGGTAAATATAAAAGTACAACAATCATTAAAATCGCAGGAAACATATATAATGCAATTGTTCTTTTGTTATCTTTCCGCATATTTAATCTTCCTTTCAGAGGAGCAATATTATGCCCCTCTATTTATTTGCATCAGCAACTTCTTTTGCTGCTTTTTGCACATCTGCCATGACATCTTCTGCCGACTTTCCATCTAAAGCTTCCTGTAAGCTTGCCATATAGGTATTAGAAACATTTCCATCAACACACTGATCAAGCCATTCGGCAATCGCATTATAGTCTTCTGATGTTTTATAAGCCGCTGCAATTACAGCATCTGAATTATCTTCTGTAATACCTCCAATAATTGCATTCGGAAGTCCTGTCTCTTTGGTCTGTTTTTCAGCCTGTGCTTTCTTTGTTAAAAATTTAAGGAATTTAACTGCTTCATCCGGATGTTTTGTTTCAGCAGAAATTGCATAATTTTCTGATCCACCTGTTACAATTGTTGACGCCTCATCTCCTGTTGCGCCATCCGGAATCGGAATCTTAAAATAACCATATCCGTCTTCCCCCATTGCACCCGTATAAAATGAAAACTGACTTGTCGCATCCAGGATCATCGCCTGTTTACCTGCGGCAAATTCTTCTCTTACCTGGTAATAATCTTTTGAATTTACATTTTTGCCAAGATATCCGGCATCATTCAAATCCAAAAATGTCTGGACAGCTTTTACATATCCTTCATCGGTAAACGTACCACTACTTGGGTTATAATCCGCGGTTCGAACATCCTTATTTACAAAATTTGCATTAAACTGACCAACATACCACATGGTATACCACTTATCTGAATTACCAAACGCAATTGGTGTAATCTCTTTATTTTTCAAAGTATCGCATACATCAATAAATTCATCCCATGTAGTAGGAACATCTAAATTATTATCTGCAAATACCTGCTTATTATAAAGCATATATAATACAGAGCTCCTGTAAGGTACAGCATAGTTTTTTCCTTCATATACACTACTGCTAAGAAATGCCGGAAGAAAACTGTCTTTCCATTCCGCGTCTTCATCCATGTAAGAGGTAATATCTAAAGTTTTACCTGATCTTGAAAATCGATTTAAACATTCACCGCCCCAACAAAAGAAGATATCCGGAAGATCTCCCCCCGCTGCCAGAACACTCAACTTTTCTTTCATTGCCTGATCACTGATATTTTCATATTCAATTTCAATATCTGGATTTTCTTTTTCAAAATCTGCGATTGCTTCTTCAAAATATCCTTTATATTCGTCTTCCGGATGTTTATCAAGAAAAGTTAATTTAACTTTTCCACTATCCGATTCATCTGATTTGCTACCACAACCGGCAAATAACGCTACCGTCATTAATGCAACCATTAACATTGCTATCGTTTTTCTTTTCATAACCAACTACCTCCTTAAATGTTAATAATCTCTGACAGCTTTTTCGGATTGACGTCGTATCCGATTCCCAAAGCTCCCTCTTTTACCACTATCGTTGCTGCATATTCTGCTGCTTTTTCAAGTGCCTGTTTTATATTATTCCCAGATTTCATCGACTCGTCAGCCTTCATCTGTAAATAATTCATTAGAAATGCGCTAATATAAGAATCGCCTGCTCCCATCGTATCTATTGCTTTTACTTTTTTCACAGGTTGCATATAAAATTCTTTACCATCATAAGCTACTGTCTTATCTGCACCTCTTGTTCCCACCGCTATCTCACATCCGGTGCTTATTACTTCTTTTAATGTTTCTTTTGTTTCTTCTTCCGACAGATGTCCACATGATAAAAACGCATATTTTATATTAGATCCAATTTCACGGATATCATCTAAAGTAAAATTATCATAAAAATCATAACAAATCTTAACTCCATACTTAGCCAGTTTCTTTATCTTTTCATGATTAACTCTGGCTCCCCAACTGATACATGCGATATCAAATTCTTTAATATATTCAATTTCTTCCTTTGTAAATTCAAATGGATATAAATCCGTTACACCTTTCTTATTCCAATCAATAAATACTCTGTCTCCATCTTTCAAATCAACTAATGCATACCCACTGGAGCCTTCTTCATGATGTGAATGGCTGGTATCTATCTGCTCTTTTTGCAAAGTTCCCTCTAATATTTCTCCAACCTTATCATTTGCAAAAACTCCCATAAATGCAGCCTTTGCTCCTTGTTTTTTTGCATTGTATGCAATGTTATATTCATTTCCACCCGGATACATCTTATTTTTATAACAATAAATATCCATAGTAGCTATGCCAATTCCTATGATACTTACGCTCTCCATCATGTACCTCCTCGTATTATCTTGTTCCTGTTTTTTCAACTTGTATTAACTCGTCTTGCTACAAGCATACTATTTTTGTTAATTATTGTCAATATATTTTCTGATTTTTATTTTTTTTAGGTATTTTATACAAATAACTTTAAATATTTTTGTAAAAAAAGGAGATATCTTTTTAGATATCTCCTAATTTTCTTTCATTCTTTTATACATACCATTTCAAAATATTATCATTATCTCCTCTGACAATATCTTTAACCGTATGAACTGGTCCTCCATTAATATCAAACACACAAACCTCAGATTCTATAACTGGAGTTCCAACCGAAAGCTTCAACAATTGTGCTATTTCTTCCGTTGCAAATATAATTTTTACACTTCTCCTTCCCTTAATTGACGGAGTCATATGATATTTTTCCTGCAGAATCGCATAAAGTGATCCGGTTAAATCCTCATTCATTACCCCCTCTAATTCTGCAGATAAGTGATTCTCCTCGATTAAAAGCGGAACATTATTCACACACCGTAATCTTTTAACAATTAAAATATTTTCTCCATCATTAATTCCAAAAAATTCTTTATCCATTTCCGTTTTTACCGGTTCCAAGCCAACTTTTAAAATCTTTGATTTCAAATCTGCCCCTTGCATCTTTGCATCTCCAGTAAAACTGGTTACTCCAACAGGTAGTCTTAACATATCTGACTGTGCAACAAAGCTTCCTTTTCCTTGCACCTTGATAATATATCCTTCTCTCTCTAATTCTGCCATCGCGTTACGAACAGTTACCCGGCTCATACCATATTCTTTTTGCATTTCTGCCTCTGAATCAAGTTTGTCCCCCGCTTTTAATATTCCAGATCTTATTTCCTGTTTAATTTTATTTTTCACCTGTAAATATAATGGTATAGAATTTGATTGTGATTGAATTTTAGTCATTATATCCCCCTAACTTGTATTACACATGTATCTATTTTGATATTATCATAATACAGCTAAAGTTATGTATTTGCAAGGAATAATAGAATATATACACTTTTTATACAAAGACACGTCTTATAACATATTATTATAATTTCATCAATAAAAACTTAATTATAAGAGAATTCAAATAAACATATCCAGTTTTACCGGCGTTCCATCATCATAAAATTCATACAACTTTTCTCCGTCCTTTACCCGAAATCCCTTTCTGTCCGTTCCATCATTACATGGACTCCAAATTTCATCCGAAACATCTGCATAAATGATTTTTCCTTCTGCCCGTTTACAGATCATATCATCCAACGAAAAGCTTACTTCTTTTCCATCCGCTCTCTTGTTTCCCCATTCCATCGAAACAATATTTTTTTCAAACACACAATTACTGGCTCTCATATTCTCATTTTTAATATCAAATACCAGGCAGAAATCTTTTTTCTGATGAATCTTATTCATCCGCAGAACAAACATGTTTACTTCCGTTCCATTTTCAATTATCGGCTCTTTTTTGAGGATAAAAAAATCCTTCCAATTGTCTTTCGTGAATGATTCAGTCTTTATATAGGATCGAAATTCCTCCCCTGATATCTCATGAAACTCTGTATTTACAATATCCTGTTCCAGAACAGTAACCGGTTCATTTTCATCATCATATGGCGCTGTTTCCATGACTGTATTTTTTTCACTCTTTGATTTTCCCGATTTTTCTATTTTTTTGTTACTGCATGCACTGTTTCCGATTACCAATAAGAAAATACACATAATTACCAGACTGCTTTTCTTCATCCTCTTCGCCTCCTTCGAAAAATGCGACTTTTTTCTTAATTATAGCATATATTCTGTAATTTTCACAATAAAGTGTGGTTCACAAAATCACTACCAGGACTGAACTTAACGTAACTTTCAAGATATAAAAAATCAGGGAATGATGCAATCTTTCAATCCCATCATTCCCTGACTTATTTCTTTTTAATGCTCTTATTCAATTCTTATAATCCAAATCCGTCCATCTTAGCCGGGTTTTCGTTACGTTCGATCGGAACTGTTGCTCCTTCTGGTTCAACCGGGTCAGCTACTGTATAACCTTCTGGCATTTCTTCATCCGGGCAAACTTCTGACCATGCCATATCCATAACATCATCTACAGACAGGTCTTTATTTGTGATAATTCCAAGACGGATATAATCTTCAGCAATTTCACGAAGTGCATTCTCTGTAAACTTATCTGATAATCCAAAGTTCAGAGAATCCCAGAATACCTGCTGGTTTTCTTTTTCACCAGTCATCTTATCTGTGTCATACATTGCCTGAACAGCTTCTTCTGAATGCAGACGATTGAACTGTCCTGCGCGTTTGATAGCCATTACAACATATTTTGCGTGAACCGGGTTTTCTTTGATGAAATCATTGTTCATAGCTGTTACGCAGCAAGCTTCATCCTGGAATTCCGGGCTATATGTGATAGAGCAGATCATTCTCATATCATCTTTGTAGTTTGCAAGTACAAAGTAATCTGAGAAAATAGAAGCGTCTACTTCTCCACTTTCTAATGCTGCAACTGTTGCTGCACTGTCAGCGATATCAGAGAATTCTACATCTTTTGTAGGATCTACACCGTACTCATCTAACAGACGATAACAGATATTCTGATCAGAGTTACCGATTCCATCATGGATTGCAATTGTTTTTCCTTTCAGATCTTCTACAGATTTGATATCGCTGTCCTTTGGAACATAGATAGATTTGCAGCCTATGTGTGCTCCTGTAACGAAGCTCATGTTTACTCCGTTTGTTACCGGAACAAGCATTGTTGCGATATGGTCTGTTCCCCACAGGCACTGACCTGTACCAACTGTCTGTACTACTGAGTCACCTTCCATATAAGTAGCATTGATACCATATTCTTCATAGTATCCCTGTACTTCTGCCATATATTTTGCAGATACACATGCTCCACCATTAAACAGATAGTTCAGTTCCTGTCCGAAAACAGGCTCTTTCTGCATTGCTTCCCAGTCTTCTTCTGAAACAGCATCCGGTTTTTCTACCTTTGCAGTTTCTTCTTTCTTTGTTGATTCTTCCTTTGAGGAAGAATCATCACTTTTTCCGCCACAAGCTGCTAATGACAGTGCCATTACAGAAATCATTGCAGCCGCCATTACGCGTTTTGCTTTTCTTAATTTCATTTTCTTTTCTCCTCTTTTTGTATATTTTCCAATCATCAGCGACATACTACTCCCGACTGATAATGCTGGAACTGATTCATTCTGCGGTCTGAACTTCCCGCCGTCATGCAACCGGTCTGTAACCACATCTCTTACGAATTTCCTCCGAAATGTAACTGATTCAGAATCCGGTTACGATATTCAACGAATGCCTGAGATGAACGATCTCTCGGATAAGTCTGATCAATCTTGATATCATCCACAATCCTTCCCGGATTCGCATCCATGACAAGCACTCTTGTCCCCATATAAATCGCTTCATCCACATCATGTGTTACCATAATGGCAAGCTGTTGTTTTTCATACCAGATCTTCAGGATCTCATCCTGCATATTCATACGCGTAAATGCATCCAAAGCTCCAAGAGGCTCATCCAGAAGAAGGATGTCCGGCTCATTGATCAGCGATCTCACAAGCGCAACCCTCTGCGCCATTCCACCGGATAACTGATCCGGATAATCATCTTTAAACGCTTCCAAACCGATCACATCAATCATTCGTTTTACTTTATCTTCATTTCCTTTTAACTTTCCCTGCATTCTGAGACTGAACGCAATATTCTTTTCTACAGTAAGCCACGGAAAAAGCGTCGGCTTCTGAAATACCATTCCACGCTCCGGTGATGGTTCTTTTACTTCTTTTCCATCTACATAAACGGTTCCCTTTGTCGGAACGATCAGCCCTGCAACTAATCTTAAAATCGTTGATTTCCCACATCCGGAAGGTCCGACCAGACTGATAAATTCTCCACTGTTCAGTGTCAGGTCAATCTCATTCAATGCATGTGTGACTTCATCTGTTTCTATTTTTGCAAAGCTTTTGGAGACTTTCTCCAGCTTTAATGTAACCTTTTTATCCCCCATTTATTTCACAACTCCATTCTGCCATCTTAACAGGCGGCGTTTGATCAGATCCAGTCCTTTTGTAACCACGGTAAAAATAATACAGATTACAAACAATGCGGCAAACATCTTATCGTATGCTGCCCATGATTTTGCCCAGTTCATATACCAGCCAAGGCCTGCTTTTACACCCATCATTTCTGCTACTGTGATTGCCACACATGCTGAACTCATCGCCTGTGTACATCCCTGCAGAATCGATGGCATCGCATATGGGATTGCAACCCGGAATACCAGCTGTTGTTCGCTTGCTCCCAAAGTTCTTGCTGCCTCAAAATAACTCTTATCTACATTCGAAATACCTGTCATCGATGCAACCGTAACTGCAAACCAGGAACCGAGTGCAATGATAAATACCGCACCTTTGAACAGGGAAGATACTACCACCATGATAATCGGAATCCAGGTTGGAGTCGGAATCGGTCCTAAGAATTTGATGATCGGATTGATCCAGTAACGTACTTTTTCTGAATATCCACAGATAATTCCAGTCACTAGTCCGGCTGCAACTCCGATAAAATATCCAAGCAGTAACAAGCGGAGTGTATGTAAGGTACACTCAACCAGATAGGCTCTGTCTTCCCACGCAATATTCAGAATCGCATTCATACACGGAATAAACGGCTGTGTCAGAATACCTGTCTTCAATGTCAGATAATCATATCCTGCGAGTAAGAGAAAGAGTGCAGCCAGAAGCGGTGACCGGAATCGGAGCTTCTCGATCGTCTGCAAATTCCCTCTCAATTTCTTTATCAGTGCAACCAGAAAATACACTGCATAGATCCCGATAAATACAAGAAGCGCACCAACGTATGTTTCCGGTTTCTTGTTTGAAATCTCATCAGGAATCAGCTTGTATTCCAGAATTGCTGCCACTCCACAGATCATCGGTAAGATCATGATGATCCAATCCAGAATAACCTGAAATGTGGTCTTGTCTTTTGCCTCTAGTTCCCTTAGCTGTTGTCTGCTCAGATTCCCGAGGCCTTCTGTTTCTTCTTTTTTCATTTCTTCTTTGTCCCCCAGTGACACTTTTTCTTTAATTTAAACATTACTTTTAACTTTTTTCATTTTAACATATTATGACATACTAATGGAAATTGTTATTTTCTATGTATACAATCGACTATCGGCATTTTTCTATAAACGTTACAATTCCTATCAATTAAATATGTTTTTCACAACTATTAATATTTTATTATTCATAAAAAAACAGTTCGATTGGAAAACATTTTATCTCCAATCGAACTGTTTCTTTCAACTCTATACTATACACTTGATCTTTCTTATAGAAACATCTTCTAAAGTTCAACTACCTTAATACTTTATTTTTTCTTCGCAATTGCATCAGCTCTTCAAAAAAGCTTTTTGAGGTTTCTTCTGAAATCGTATAATCTGACGTTATCTCTTTAATGATCTTTTTCAACCATTCGTCCCATTTCATAGTCCACCTTCTTTTCCGCCAAAGGCTTCTATTTTGTATTGTCTACCGCATCCTCCACCAAAGAGTAATCGGCATTATCGCCCACAACATCTGCGTACAGATCATCCAGTGTCGGGTATCCATAATATTTCCATACCATGCTGGAAATACCGTCTGTCTTTGCATCAGTCTTGATCTTAAAGAAATTGCCAGGTGTTCCATAGTCAGACAGATCAATATCTGTATTTCCTTCCCCGTCTGCAAGAATTGTTCCATAATGCATATACCAGTAAACATCATTCACCTTGTCATAAGATCCATCATCATTACTGTACTGATCCCGTACTTTTACATGATAAATAAGATACAGTTCATTTCCATTGCCCACAACAGGCTCCAGCAGATAATCTCCCATATAAGTAAGGCTCTCCAGAGATTCGGAATCTACCCAGCTGCTCTCCACATGATCATTGTATTCCTGTTCCGCCCGGTCTTTCATTTGCTGCATTGTATCATCATCAATGTCACTGGCTGATGTGACATAATACCACAGTCCTTTTACGGTATATTCTTTTTCCCATTTTTCCGGCAACTTTCCCAGATTGGCGGCATAGCTGTCTGCCATAGATTTATCCAGATATACTTTAATCTTGTCTCCGTTTGCCAATGTTCCATTTGATGCATCTGTCTGAAAATCAGCAGATGTAAGATCAGATCCTGTATAATCAAATGAAACTGCTCCTCCCGGGCTTGTTCCGTTAAATGATACCTCCAGGTCTTTGAATGCATCAAATGTCTTAACCTCTTCCAACCCTTTTACTTTATAGGTTTCATTTTTATATTTCAGGTTGCATTTCACATATTTTGCATAATCTTTATTGACATTCCAGCTGTATTTGACTTTATCTTTGTTGGAAAGATTGCTGTCTGAATTCATTTCCACACTGACATAGGACTGCAGTACCGCTACCGGTGATATGGAATCTGTATTTTTTCCATACTGTTCTTCAAATTCTTTTGTAAACTTCAGTCTGGAATCATATTTTTTCTGGATCTTCTGCCAGTCGATCTGCGGATATACATTTCCATATCCGTTATATCCTGTTGTTTCAAAGGTAACATACTTGTTCAGATCGATTGTTCTTCTTGCACGCGATATCAAAAGCCCTGCTGCGATCACTACAACGACAACTGCACACGCCAGACCGATCAGAAACTTGTTCAGACCTCTTGATTTCTTATGTGTGAGTGATTTTGGTTCTGCTGTACTTGTTACCGTCTCTTCTGTATTCTGAGCGATCTCTTCTTTCTGCTCTTCTGCATTCTGGGCGACCTCTTCTTTCTGCTCTTCTGCATTCTGGACAGCCTCTTCTTTCTGTTCTGCTACATTTTTAGCAGGTTCTTCCTGTTCCAGTGGTTTTCCGCATGTTGCACAGAATCTTGAACCATCTGGATTCTCAGTTCCACAATTTTTGCACCTCATATCTCTTTTACATCCTTTCTGTATGCTATATTTTTCTCGTTTATATTATTAAGACGAGTCAAAATCCGGTTTGGTTTTAAAAAAAAGAAAAAATTTTTATTTTTTTTAATAATAACTGATCTGGTTGATGATCTCATGGTACGAAACAGCTTCATTGCCCAGTGCTTCCGGCTTTCTGTTTCCAAATAATTTCTTTAATTTCTTTTCATATTTCTTTTTTGTGACTTCTTTTCCATCCCATTTATACCGGAAAACGTAGTCTCCGTTTTCATCATACTCCGGATTCGTATTATCTTCCATTCCATATTCGCCATCACCGATCTGTACCCATTTCCCATCTTTGATTTCAAAAACACGGTCATAAAAAACACCCATATTTCCGTCATTGTTGTCCAGTACATTGCCGCCCGGAATATACCACATCCCGATCCGGTAGATCTCTTCTTCCCGGATTCCATCCGGTGTACAGGTCGCTACGGTCGCACCATCCGCCATGCAGGATCCAACCCGCACGATCTCGGGTACATCATCTCCATTCATGTCAAAGAGTTCAAACCTTGTGTCATCACTCCACTTTCCAACCCAGTCTTTGTAAGCCGCCTGCCATTCTTCTTTGGTAACTTTCTGCTCTTTTGCCTGGTGGATATGATATCCCGCAACAACACCTCCGCCGATCACTGCCGCTCCTACAACTCCGGTAACAGCCTTTGTCCCGATAATTTTCCCGGCTGCTTTTCCTGCCGCACTCTTTACAATCTTTCGTCCGGCTGCCTGCCCGTTCTTTACCGGATCTGTCTTCCTGATTCCACTTTTACCCGAACCGGTATTTCCGCTTGTGGGTGCACTTCCACTTTTTACGATGCCGGCACCCTGTCTCACCAGTTCTTTCCCAAATGAACCAGGCACCGATATCGTCTGCTCGCCCTCTCTGAGCATCCAGAGTATAAACGGAAGCGGCGCTACGCTGTATAATTTTGTTCCTTTTCTTTCCAGTTCTTCTACATCATTTCTGATCTTTTTCCGGGCATAATTCAGTCTGCTCTTTACTGTTCCGGTCGAACATCCAAGTGCATCTGCAATGTCTGAAACCGACAATTCCTCATAATAATACATCAGCACACACAGCTTCTGATCTTCTGGCAGACCGTCCAGAATTTCTTTCATCAATCGCTTTGTCTCTGCATAATCCACGGACTCTTCCGGTGAAAATGTCAGATTCTCATCTGCAATTGTATCTTCAAATTCCCGGTCATCATCCCCTGTCAGTATATCAGAAAATAGCTGCGGCTTCTTCTTTTTCAGCCAGTCTTTACATTTGTTTGCCACAATGCAGTTGAACCAGCTTTTCAACCGCTTTGGATCCTCAATCTGCTTCAAATTACGGAATGCAGAAATATAGGCATCCTGCATGATATCCATTGCATCCTGCTCATTTTTCACCATCTGAAGTGCGATTGCAAACCCTTGCACATAAGTCAGATTGTAAATTGTCTCCAGAGCGTTCTCTTCTCCGGCGGCAGCTTTTTCTATTATCTCTTTCAGATTATTTTTTTCTTGATAATTGACATTCTTCGCTCCACAGTTCCCGCAGAACTTCTGGTCACTCCTGATTTCTTTCCCACATCTGGTGCAATACATGTTCCTGCCCTCCAGTATATTATCCGGTCGTTCTTTTACCTGTAACTTAACAGTTCGCTGATGTGCAGTCCCAAATCTGCATCCGGCTTATCGTATACACAAAAAACCGGACAGAACAACTCCTATCCGGCTTTTTGCATATACTCTTTCATTTTTTTACATTCTGACCTGCGTTTCATCATTCGATGCTTTGCCTTCTAGTTTTCCTCAGTTGTCTTATCGTCTTCTATTTTTGTTCCACAGTTTGTACAGAATACAACACCCTCTTCCAGTGGCTTTCCACAGGCCTTGCACACTTTCACTTCTGCCTTTTCCTCCGGTTGTTCTGCCGGTGCTTCCAGTGCCGCTCCACAGTAAATACAGAATTTACTTCCCGGATTCACTTTCTTTCCACACTGCGGACAGATCTCTTCTGTCGATAATTTTTCAATTATCTCTTTGTTAGCCGCGATCTCATCCTGCAGGGATTTGATCTGTGCTGCAAGTTCCGGCATCTTTTCCATGCATTCGTCCCTGTAATTGGCATAATATGTACTGCCTATCTGATAAATGACTTTTTCAATTTCTTTTTCTTTCGTCTTATTTAAATTTGTCAGGCGGAAAATCTCTGTCGTATCTTTTGCCTTCTGTGATAAATCCTGACCGGTTTCTGTCAGGCTGCTTTTCAGATTATCAAAAAATCCCATTTGTCTCATTCCTTTCTGTAAATTTTATCTTACCACTTTTCTTGCATTTATCAATAAGCAATTTACAGCTTCTTTACAATCTTTAAAAATCATGATTCAAAAAAATCAAACACTTTCTTCCAATATTCTTCCGCAATCGTATTTTCCGCATTGAATATCTCATGTTTGGACTCTGGGAACTTCACAAGCTCGGCACTTTCCGGTCTGTTCTTGTTTAGTTTTCGCACAAAACGTTCCTGCGCTGCATTCGACACCAGATTATCCTTGCCTGCCGAAAAGAGCATGACAGGTGCTTCGATCTTCTTCCATCCGGTCTTTTCCAGATACCGGTTCAGACGCATTGCATTTCCGAGCCATCCATAAGACGGTGCGTTCAGATGATAATGGGCTTCCTTCGTCCTTTTTTCTTCATAATACTCAAATCTCGGACGGGAAAGGGAGCAGCTCTCTTCAAATTTCCCTGGCTCCTTGTATGGCTTCTGACCGACTACATATTTTTTGTTCCTTCCCACCTTGCAGGATGTCTTTGCGATCGTCTTTGCCACATGCCACGGCACCCCTCCGGTCAGTGGGCGGATCATCGGTGACGACAGAATTACCTTCTCAAACATTTCCGGTGCTCTTGCCGCAACTGCTGCCGCAATTCCGCCTCCCATAGAATGTCCATACAGATAAATCTTCATCCCCGGATTGTCCTCTTTTGCCTTCTTGGTTACAAAGATAAAGTCCTCTACATAACGTTCAAAGCTGTCCAGATGCACCAGGGATTCATCTTCTGTCAGACGATAGCTGAAGCCATGTCCGCAGTGCTCCGGAAGATATACGCTAAAACCTTCTTTTGCAAAATAATAGGCGATCTCTTTATATTTTTCCGCGTTTTCAATAAATCCATGTGACAACATCACAACCGCATGTGGGTTCTCCGGAACATAATGCATACAGTGGATCTTCTGCCCTGCATGTCTTTCCAGATAGAATTCCGTTCCGATAGATACAAGATACGGTTCTACGATGGTCTGCATTTCTTCTTTGTAGTTACTTTCCTGTAAAATAGGTGTCTGCATGTGTGATAACCTCCCCGATAGATTTTGGTTCGTACTTTTTATTTTCTGATATGATTATAGCAGAGAGGGAAACTCTCTGCTATAGGATTTCTGTATACAGTTCTTTAAAGTTGTTTAAAATTATAAAGTTGCGCTTTTTCCACTTACATAATTCAACAATCGCATTAAATCTGTAATCGTTACGTTTCCATCTCCATTGATATCCGCTGCATGACTTTCGAATATCCTTTGGCTTAAATATCATATGCATCACAAGTTAATTATAACAGAAAGAAAGACCTTGAATTCATTCTAAACTCTTGGTCTTTCTTTTTTTGAGGGACTATTCTTTTTTCACAGCCCCTTTCTCTCCACATTTAGTGATATCCTGCAATCAATGCCTCAATTTCTTCCGATCGTGGCATCACCCGCAATGCTCCCTTACGTGTTGTGATAATTGATGCGGCAGCATTTGCATAAGTCAGCATTTCCTTTAAATTTTTCTCAGTCAGATTTTCTAGTCCATGTTTACATATGTAATGCAAAACACATGCACAAAATGTATCTCCGGCACCAGTTGTTTCTATTGTATTTTCGTTTATAAAAGGTGCTTTTTCAACCATCCTGTCCTGATAATAAGCTCTACTGCCTTCTTTTCCCATAGATACCAGGATAAGCGGGATATCATATTTCTCCCTGATCCATTTTACAGCCTCTGTATAGTCATTTTTTCCTGTCAGCCACTGAATTTCATTATCTGAAATTTTCAGGATATGACACTGTCCCAGACCATACAATACCTGCTCTCTTGCCTCATCCATTGAATTCCACAGTGGCTCACGTATATTAGGATCAAATGAAATGATCGCACCAGCCTGTTTTGCAATTGCAACTGCTTTTTTTGTCGCTCTGCGTACTTTCTCATGTGTCATAGACAGGGTTCCAAAATGAAAAATCCGTGTCTCAAGAATTAATTCCTCTGGAATTTCCTCTTCTGTCAGCATCATATCCGCTCCCGGATCTCGATAAAAAGAGAAATCTCTGTCTCCATCCGGATAAGTATGAACCAATGCCAATGTCGTATGTACTTTATCATCTTTTCTCAGACCGGTAACATTGATTCCAATTTCTTTAATTGCATCTTCCAATTGCTTTCCAAAAAAATCATTTCCTACTTTTCCAATAAAAGCCGTTTTGTGTCCCAACTTCGTTAACATTGCCAGAACATTGCATGGTGCCCCTCCCGGATTTGCCTCAAACAATGGGTTTCCCTGGCTACTAATACCATTTTCTGTAAAGTCAATCAGCAATTCCCCTAAAGCTACTACGTCCATTTCTTATTCTCCTGCTTTTTACATTATAATATCATGCTTTTCAACACTCATTGTCATTTTCTTATCGCTGAAAAAATAAATATCTTTCGCATTCAGAGGCGTACAGATTGCAGTGGTCGCCGTCTGCTGTCCATCATTGATAAAAAGTTCGATCGAATGATAATCCAGGATAAAACGCATCTTTTTAAGCCCTGCCGGATCCTCAATTCTGAATTTTCGTACACATACCACATCTTTTGTAACACCGCAGTATGTACGGTCGATTTCCAGAAGTCTGGTTTCCTTATTATAGGTATAACTCGTTTCATACTCACTATCTGCTGCCAGTTTGATAGAAAAGATTGTATTTTCTCCATCTTCCAGTGTCACCGTAAGATCAATTGTGCGTCCCTCTACTCCTGCAAGCACTGTCTCGCCTTCGATTTCTGTGTGTTCATAGCAACATGGATTCTGATAATAATTTTCCAGTTCTTTCACCGGATTCTGCCAGATACGGTTTTCTTTTATCTCCAATTCTCTCGGAAATGTCATCATTCCCTGCCAGTCCTGCGAATTCGGTATCACACAGGCATCCCATGATTTCATCCATGCGATCATGATCCGTCTGCCATCCGGAAGTTCTGTTGTCTGTGGAGCATAGAAATCCATACCATAATCAAGTGTATGCGGCTGTTCTTTGCTGAATCTGCATCTGTTTGCATCGTAGTCTCCCAAAAAATACACCGAATTATGTCCATTGTGAAACTCATATTTCCGCGCCTTCATATCCTGTGGCGAACAGATCAGCACATGTTTGTCTTTTAAAGCAAAGAAATCCGGGCATTCCCACATCGTTCCTATATCACCATTTTCATTTGATGCCAGAATTGTCTCAAATTTCCAGTCTGTCAGATTTTTGCTCGAACAAAGCACAACTTGCCCAACCTGATTATCATTCTTATTTCCAACGATCAGATAATAGGTATCGTTTTCTTTCCAGATCTTCGGGTCACGGAAATCAATCCGGCTGCATCCTTCCGGAAGCATCTCACCTGTCACAACCGGATTCTTTTCATACTTTACGTAATCTTTTCCATCACCAAATGCAATACACTGATTCTGCCGTTCCTGCTCACTTCCATCTGCCTGCTTTACTCTGGTAACTCCGGTATATACAAGTACATGCTTTCCATCTGCTTCGATCGCACTTCCGGAAAAACATCCTGCCTTATCATATTCCTGATCCGGTGCAATCGCTGCCGGAAGCTGCTCCCAGCGGACCATATCATCAGTCACACTATGTCCCCAATGCATTGGTCCCCACTCTCTCTGATATGGATTGTACTGATAGAACAAATGTATTTTCCCATCATATACGGAAAAACCATTCGGATCATTGATCCATCCGGTCGGTGCCGTAACATGGAACAGTGGTTTGGTCGTTTTCTTTACATACACTTGTTTTTCTGTCTCATAATTTCTTGCTTTTTCTAACATCTCACTCATGCATTTTCTCCTACTACTTATTCTCTTCTGAAAGCGATTTCTGGTACTGGTCGAAATATTTCTGTTTAATAGCCAGATAATCGGAAAGTCCGTACTTTTCCATTTTATCAAGGTAAGAATCCCACTCTTTTTCGATTCCACCATTTAAGATCCAGTCGGCTTTCTTCTGCTCTGCATATTTTTTGATGTCGGTATCATACTGTGACACTTTATTGGTATCTTCGATACTCATGAATACATTTGGATATACATATTTGCTGTTCATATCTTTCAGATATGTTTCATGCATATTGTCCAGACGCCATTTTGCATCCTCCGGCTGTGTCACATATACACCATAATACTCATTGAGTACCGCAAGCGGTCCATTAACCGACTGTGCTTCACGGACTTCTACCGGTGACTGCTCTCCAAGATCAAGATGTTTCAACATCTTTTCTCCGTTTTCATTCGTAGACATCTCAAAAATATTAAAAGAATCTTTCTCTCCATAGCTTCCCCAGTTGTTCTGCGGTGACTGCAGCGGTGCATACATCTGATCGATCCAGGCAGCTGCAAGTGCTGTGTCTTTGCAGCTGGTCGTCAATACACATCGTCCCCGGTCAAATCCACTGGTCTCACTGTTATTCTGTCTCGTAATGTTTGTCACTCCGGTCGGCCCTGTCAGTGCCGGAAGCATTACATAATCCGTATTATTATCAATATTGGCAATGTCCCAGGTAAAACAGAGACCATATCTGTGATTTTTTCCTTTTGCTACATAGGTAGACCATTCCTGTGTAAATGCTTCCGGATCCACCAGATCCTCTGTTACCAGTTTATGTAGCCACTCAATGCCTTCTTTATAGCCCTCCTGAACGGTTGTATAGATAACTTCTCCATCATCCGTTACAGCAAAATGATCTCCTGTGTCTCCATATCCTTCCCCAAATCCATTGATCAAGATTGCCGGATCCTGATCTCCATTATTGATAATAAATGACATCGGAATCACATCACCATCAATCTGGAATTCTTTCTTCAGATCATCTGCATGATCACGGAATGCGATCAGTACCTGTTCCAGTTCATCTGTTGTAGTTGGTACTTCCAATCCCAGATAATCAAGCCATTTCTTATTGATATATGGAATATCTCCAATCGCCTGAATTGCTTCCTTCCCAGCTCCAAGCTGCTCGATCCACGGGAATGAATAAATGTGACCATCCGGTGCGGTACACATCGTACGGTACTCCGGATATTTTTCAAATACAGCCTGCAGATTCGGCATATATTTATCGATCAGATTTTCAAGCGGGATAATGATTCCCTGCTTTGCATAACGAAGCAGATCATAATCACTCATTCCTGCATTAAACAGCCCATCCGGAAGATTTCCGAACTGAGCCAGCGCAAGGTTCTTCTTATCCGAGAACTGATCCGCCACAAAACAAGTCCAATCGATATGTACGTTTGTCTCTTTTTCAAGTCTCTTAAAAATGATACGCTCATTCGGATTCTGCGTTGATGTTGCAGGAGCACTTGTAATGAATGATAATTCAGCTTTTTCTTTCAGTGGGAACTGAACCTCTGATACCGGAGTATCCGGATTGGTTTCCGCCTTCATCTGCTCTTCTTTTCCACATCCTGCCATCCCAATTATAATCGAAAATGTCAAACCTAATGCCAACACTCTTTTTCTATTTTTTTTCCACATATCTGCATATTTCCTTTCTGACTATCCCTTCACAGAACCAACCATAATTCCTTTATCGAAATATTTCTGGAAGAATGGATACATTACCAGCAATGGTAAACTTGACACAACGATAGTTGCATATTTCAGCTGTTCTGCTACTTTTGCCATCTCTGCTGTACTCTGGATATCTGCGATCATTCCCGGCTGAGGTGTATTCTGAACGAGGATCGATCTGAGGACCAGCTGCAGTGGCTGCAGGTTTGCATCATTTAAATATATCATCGCATCAAAGTAGCTGTTCCACATTCCAACAAATGACCACAGTGCCAGTACTGCAATAATCGGTTTGCATACCGGAAGCATGACCTTGAAAAAATGTTGGATTTCCGTTGCTCCGTCAATTGCGGATGCTTCACGCAGTTCTTTCGGAATAGACTGGTAATAGGTTCTTGCAAGAATCATATTCCAGACATTAAATGCACCAGGGATTAAAATTGCCCAAATCGTATTTACCATGTGCAGCTGATTGATCAAAATAAAAGTCGGAATCATTCCGCCACCAAAAAACATTGTGATCAGAAAGATTATATTAAAGAATTTTCTTCCTACAAATTCCTTTTTTGACATCGGATACGCTGCAAGTAAAGTTACAAACACGGAGATCACGGTAAATGCAATTGAATACAAAAAAGAATTCAAAAAGCCCCGCCAGATCATATCATTTTCCAGCACACGCCGGTATGCATCTAACGTCCAGTCTTTTATATGAAAACTTAATCCCTGGTTATTTAATACGGTCGGATCCATAAAGGATGCCAGAACTACATAGATCAGCGGAATTAAAATTGAAAGAACAAATACCCCAAGGAACACATATGCAATTCCCAAAATGATCCGATCTGTTCGTGAATATTTGATTTTCTTTGTTCCATTCATTTCACGTTCCTCCTATAATCCTTCACCATCATTCAGCTTCTTTACTACCCAGTTTACAAAAATAAGTAAAATCACATTGATTACAGAGTTGAACAGTCCAACTGCTGTCGAATATCCATAATCTCCGTTTAATAGTCCGATCCGGTATACATAAGTCGATAATATTTCAGATGCCGGTAAGTTCATATCTGTCTGCAGCGCATATGCTTTTTCAAAACCAATACTCATAATATTTCCTGCCTGTAAGATAAACTGGATCACAATAATGTCTTTGATCGCCGGAAGTTCTACATACCAGATCTGCTGCAGCAGATTTGCTCCATCCATACGTGCTGCTTCTTCCAGTTCTTTGCTCGCATTCGATAGTGCTGCAGTATACATGATCGAAGCCCACCCAGCTCCCTGCCAGATTCCACTTGCAATATAGATTGTTCGAAATGCAGCAGGCATCGTCATCCAGTTCGTGCTGATTCCCAAAAGTTTATTCATAGGTCCAACCGGTGACAAAAACATACGGACCATTCCGCAAAGTACAATAACAGACACAAAGTTTGGAGCATAGATCAAAAGCTGGATCTTCTTTTTGATCCCCTGTTTGCGGATCTGGTTAAGTAAAAGAGCTAAGATGATCGGAACCGGAAATCCCCAAAGTAATCCATAAATGCTCAGTTTCAATGTATTAAGCAGGTAATTCATAAAATCCGGTGAAGATAAAAACCGCTTAAAATACTCAAGTCCTACCCATGTACTTCCAAATACGCCCTTGATAACGTTATAATCTTCAAACGCAATCAGCAGTCCCCCCATTGGAAGATACTTGAATATAATGGTTAATATAAGTGCCGGCATCAGGAAAAACACATATAACTGCCAATTTTTCTTTACATAAGCCAGCTTACTTGCCATCGTTCGTTTTCCCATTGCCCTGGTTTGTTTCTGCATCCTTTTCATGCAACTATTCCTCCATTCCCTTTGTCCTTCTCGCTGTATAACCGGTAAAGTAACCGGTTACTTTATGACTGAATAGTACCATATAATAATCTCTCTGTCAATGCTTTTGTTTGCAAAAGTTACCGGTTACATAACTGGTTATTTTATAGTTGCCTTTTCGACTTTTAGTTGCTATACTATGAATAAGAATTTTTAAAGGAGTCTATTGATCTTATGGCCAAGAAACAAGTTACATTTGCTGACATTGCCGAATATACCAATTTTTCAAAAACAACAATTTCCAGATATTTTAATCACCCTGATTCTCTGACACTTGAGAATCAAGAAAAAATATCACAGGCACTTGATGCTTTGGGATATAAAAAGAATAAACTGGCAAAAGTTTTAGCAAATGGAAAAAGTGAATTTGTCGGTATTATTGTACCAAATCTCTATCTGCACTATTATTCTGAGATGCTTACGCAGTTACTTTCCAGTTATTCAGACTATCATTATAAGTTTCTTGTTTTTGTCAGCGATCGTGGTCCGGAAGAAGAAGAACAGTATATTGATGAACTTATGGCATATCAGATTGAAGGACTTATTGTATTGAGTCATACACTTTCTTCTGAGAAGCTGGCATCTTATCAGATACCAGTCATTGCCATCGAAAGAGAAGCTAAGTATATCTGTAGTGTAACAACCGACAACTATATGGGTGCACTACAGGCAACAAATCTCCTGATCCGCGATAAATGTGATATCCTGGTTCATATCAATGTCAATGTTCCCGATTTTGTACCGGCATATAAACGAATTTTAGCATTTCAAGAAACCTGTCAGGAACATAACGTTCCTTATGAACTGAATCTGAATGTAGCCGGAGATTCTTATCAGGATATTTTTGCACAAATGCATCGTATTTTTACGGACATCGACGAAAAATATGCTGATAAAAAGAAAGGTATCTTTCTTGCAAATGATACCTATGCCAATATGTTTCTTAATCTTATTTTTCAAAAATATGGCTATTTCCCTGACACATACGAATTGGTAGGGTTTGACAATTCTCCGATTGCAAGTGAAGCTATCCTTCCAATCACAACCGTTGGACAGCAAATCGATCTGATCGCCAAAACCTCCATGGAACTGCTTGTACAGCAAATGGAAGAACGTAAAAAGCGAAAACCTGTACCACTTGCCGAACCCATTCATAAACAAATTACCCCTATACTTATTCGTAGAAAAACAACAAGTTAATACGGCATTACTCCCATTTCTTAACGATTCGAAAAAAGTGCATGCAGCCGTCAGGCCACATGCACTTTTGCATTTTCCTATCTTCTATTCCGCCAGCACTTCTTCCGCAATATTTCTGGCATGGTCGGAAATTCTTTCCAGGCACACCAGAGAATCAAGGAATACCACTCCGGCTTCTGTGTTACACTGCTGGTTGGTAAGACGCTTGATATGCTTTGCACGGAGGGAAATCTCCAGCCCGTCTGCCTCTGTTTCTTTCTCGATGGTCTTTAACGCACTTTCGCGGTCATTGGACTCAAAGGCTTCCAACGCATACAGATAACTTGCAATGCAGACATCCAGCATCTTGTTCAGATGTTCCACTCCAACCTCAGAGAAATCCACCTGCTTTTCCAGCAGTGATTCCGCGAACTCAGAAATGTTTTCGCAGTAATCACTGATACGTTCCATATCCGACACGATCTGGAGCATATGCGCCACCTCTTCATGCTCACGTTCATTGATCTGCAGAGTCGACAGCTTGATCGCATAGGATGTGATACCGGCACTTAACCGGTCTACCTTGCTTTCTTCTTCCTTCAGGAACGTAATCTGTTCTTCTTTTCGTTCGAACATAACTTTTCTTGCAACCTCCAGAGAATCTGCAACCACATGTCCCATTCGGACAAGCTCGGAAACGGTTGACTGAATCGCGATACCAGGGGTCTCCAGCATACGGTCATCCAGAAGGACTACACTTTCATCCTGTACCTCTTCTTCCACATGTCCGATCTTCTTGGCAAGCTTGATGATCCAGTCAGAAACCGGGAACAGCAGAACGGTTGTCACAATATTGAATACCGTATGCACCATACTGATCTGTGTCTGGGTGATATTTCCATGCGCCCATGCCGGATTCACAATACTCAGATATGCAATCGCAATAATACTGAAAATGATCGTTCCGATGATATTAAAGATCAGATGCATCAGCGCTGCGGTTTTCGCATTTTTCTTTGCACCCACACTGGACAGGATTGCAGTTACGCAGGTACCGATATTCTGTCCCATGATAATATAGATTGCTGCGCCAAACGGTACAAGACCTGCTGCTGCAAGGCTCTGCAGGATTCCGACCGATGCAGAGGAACTCTGGATGATCGCCGTAACGGCTGCACCCGCCACAATTCCAAGCAACGGATTGTGTCCCAGTGATACGAAAATATTGCAGAATGCTGCATTATCTTTCAGTGGTTCCACCGCTGAGGACATGGATGAAATCCCGACAAATAAAAGTCCGAAACCAACCACAATACTTGCGATATCTTTTGTCGAACGCCTCTTTCCGGTCAGCATAATGATCACACCGATCATGATCGCAACCGGTGCCAGATTGGACGGACTTAAAAATTTGGCCCATTCCACACTGGATACCAGCCATCCGGTAACTGTTGTACCGATGTTCGCACCCATGATAACTCCCATCGCCTGCTGAAGGTTCATGATACCGGCATTTACAAAACCGACTACCATGACAGTCGTCGCAGATGAGCTCTGGATCACTGCGGTAATGAACGCTCCAAGCAATACACCGAAGAACTTATTCTTTGTAAGTGCTTCAAGCAATGACTTCATCCGGTTGCCGGCAGCATTCTCCAGCCCCTGTGCCATGATCTGCATTCCATAAATGAACATACCAAGGCCTCCGACAAACGGAATAATGATACTTGTGTACTTCATAGTCGTGTTATCTCCTCTTATGTACTTTTTCTTTTTCACTCTGATTCTTATTTTACAGGCCATTTACACAGCCACGATTTCATCTTAACATCATTTTTCTCTCTGTACAATAAATTTTCTTTCGTAGTTCTGACGAAAATTATTCCCATTACCCCTTCATCTTTGGTTCAAATATCCATGATGCAATGTACCCAAAAATCAATGCGCCGCTGATTCCTGCCGCACTTGCCTTGAATCCTCCAAGAAAAATTCCGATAAATCCTTCCTTGTCGACTGCCTCTTTTACCCCGTTCCATAAAGTATTTCCAAAACCGAGCAGTGGCACGCTCACGCCCGCCCCCGCATACTCCTGCAGTGGTTTAAATATCTGTACAAAACCAAGAATACAGCCAAGTACCACCAGGCTTACCATGACTCTTCCCGGCATCATTTTCGTCCGGTCAAGCAGAATCTGCGCCAGTGCACAGATGAGTCCTCCTACCCAGAATGCATTGATATAGTCCATTTTCTTTCCTCCTTTAACAATGTTCCAGCACAATTCCATGTGCAATTCCCGGAACGCTTTCTCCTTCATTGAAGCTGACCGTCGACATCAGCGCCCCCGTTGGTACAAAAAGGATCCTTTTCCACTCCCCCGATATCAGCTGTGGCATAATATATGCTGCAAGAGTGATCGCCGCGCAGCCGCAGCCGCTTCCACCGGAATTGGTATGCTGTGTCTGCTGATCGAAGATCGTCATTCCGCAGTCCATATGATTTTCTTTGATATCCAGCCCTTTCTTACGAAGCAGATCAAATAAAATCGATTGTCCCACATAGCCCAGGTCTCCGGTAATGATCCGGTCGTAATCCTTTTCACCCCTTCCAAAATCCATAAGATTCTGCAAAATCGTATCACACGCTGCCGGTGCCATACACGCTCCCATATTCTGTGAATCCTTCAGCCCATAATCCACAATTTTCCCAATCGTCACTCCACTGATCCGCACCCGGCTTTTCTTTTTTCCTACCAGAAAGGCTCCGCTTCCTGTCACTGTCCAGGTAGAAGAAAGTGGTCTCTGATTCGCATAGCCAAGTGGAAAACGAAATTCTTTTTCTGCACTTCCAAAATGACTCGATGTTGCAGCAAGCACCAGATCTCCATAGCCTGCCGCCACAGTCATTGCAGCAAGGGCAAGTGCCTCTCCGGATGTGGAACATGCGCCGAAAAGACCAAACACCGGGATCTGAAGTTCTTCTGCCCCCATCGATGTAGCAATTCCCTGTCTTAAAAGATCACCGCCAAAGAGATAGCGTACCTCCTCCGGCTGTACTCCCGCATTTTTCAATGCCAGCTTACACGCAAGCTTCTGCATTGTTCCTTCTGCAAGCTCCCAGGTTTTCTCTCCAAAAAGGTCATCCTCCGATGCAATATCAAAATATTTTCCAAGTGGTCCTTCTCCTTCTTTTTTTCCGGCAACCGATCCGGCGCTTACCAGATACGGACTTTCCGAAAATGCAATACTCTGTGTCCCTTTCATCGCATTCATGTCCATCCCTCCTTGCTCACACAATTCCGATCAGCGTCCCAATCCAGTAGAGCAGTCCCAGAACCCAGCTGGTGAAAACTCCGTACAGGATCACAGGTCCTGCGATCGTAAATATCTTGCAGCCAATTCCGAAAACCTGCCCCTCTTTTTTGTATTCAATTGCCGGCGCCGCAACGGAATTGGCAAATCCGGTGATCGGCACCAGTGCTCCTGCTCCTCCCCAGTTCGCGATCTTCGGATAGATTCCAAATCCGGTCAGCACCACACTTGCCAGGATCAGGATCAGTGAACACCAGCTTGCAGAAATATCCTTTGACATTCCCGCCTTTTCGCACGCATTTAAGATCGTCTGTCCAATCGTACAGATGATCCCGCCGGTCACGAATGCTTTTGCCATCGCAGGTCCAGGCTTCCTGACCGGTGTTTTCTCTTTTACATATGTTTCATACTCTTTTTCTTTCTCTTGTTGCTTCATTTTCTCCTCCAGTTACCATCTTTTATAGAAAAACAGAAGTGCTCCAAGGCTTTTCCCAAGCGCCATCCCAAAAATCAGCCATGGCACACATTTCAGAATTTTGATCCTCCGGATAAAAATCGGAAAAATATTCAGGATTTCCGCAAGTGCCATTGACCAGCAACCAACAAAAATTCCGGAAAAAAGTCCAAACACCGGAACGATCCATTTGCCGCCAGGCATCGCGAGCCCGTATACCCAGAAAATATTTCCAAGGATCCCACCTGCCATAATGCAGTTTTCATACAGCATGACATGCTTCCCGGTATGTGTCCGGTCTGCAAAATCTGACACTACGCCAAGTCCGATAATAAATGAAAACAGTCCTGCCGCGACTGCAAATCCGGATGCAAGACCAACCACCGCCACCAGAATCTGCCTAATCCACATCGACTTCTTTTTCCTTTCTCGCATAAGCTTCGATCAAAGTTTCCTGAATATCATTTTCATACAAACGCATTTCCACTTCCATCGGCGTCGGATCTGCTGTAAATTTCTTTCTTCCTAAATGATTGAAGAAAATCAGGATCCCTACGATCAGCCCGATGCAGTAAGTCAGCTCTATCAGGGTAAATCCATTCGATTCTTCTCCGGTAAGAAGCAGATAAATCCGGGAAAACATCTTTGTCACCGACACATCATTGTTAAATGCCATGATGGAAAATGCTGCTCCGATAAATGTGATTCCCGCAACTACAACCACTTTAATTCCCTGCCAGATAGCATTTCGTTTTTTCTCCCCTTCATAGGTAATGATCAGGTCACTTTCTCCTTCGTTCTGAATCTGTAGTCCGGGAATTTCCCGATGGATACATTCTATGATTTTCAGAACAGACACCACATATCTGTGCTGTTCTTTTTTCGGGATTTTCAGGATCCGCAGTGGTTTAATCCTGTTCATGATGGAAGAATTGCTGCATTCCATTGTCAGGATATCTCCCAATGTCACATTTGGTTCTTTCACCTCGGTATTCTTTTCCCCTTTGATATAAAGTATTTCATTTCCCGAAGACATCTGTATCCGTCCTTTCTTTTACCGGTCGCGCCTGCCAGATCAGCGTTCCTTCACTTACCTGGTCTGTCCCCCGGACATCATTATAATAGTAGATCATTCCGATCAGAACAGCTGTCAGCAGGGCACAAAGAACACAGCCCCAGATATATTTTTTTCTTCTTTCCAATCGCATCCGCCTCCTTTGTGATCTGTTTCAGATAGGAAATAGTATCCCTGTTTTTCCAGAAAACATACATCCTTTTATTCTTTTGCGTGTTCCCGCATGGTTTTCAGGATCTTTTTCTCCATCCGGGATACCTGCACCTGTGAAATTCCAAGCTCTTCGCCGATTTCTGTCTGCGTCTTATCTGCAAAATAGCGCAGATACAGAAGCTTTCTCTCGTCTTTTTTTAATTCTTTTATCAGCTCTGTAAGCAGAAGATGATCCAGGATCTTTTCTTCTGCACCGCCTGTATCTGCAATCTTTTCCAGCAGCATTACTTCATTTCCATCTTTCATACCGACCGGTCTGTGAAGCGATTCCACTTCTCCTGCTGCCTCCATCGCCATCACCAGCTCCTCTTTTTCCACACCCGTTTCTTCCGCAATTTCTTCCAGCAGCGGTTCTCTTCCAAGCTTTTCCGTGAGCGCCTCCTTTGCCTGATATGCTTTATACGCAATCTCTTTTAAGGAACGGCTGACCTTCAACATCCCATCATCACGCAGGAAACGCTTTATTTCTCCCGTGATCATCGGAACTGCATAGGTTGAAAATTTCACATCATAGCCCAGATCAAACTTATCGATCGCTTTTAAAAGCCCGATGCTTCCGATCTGAAATAAATCCTCTGCCTCTGTGCCCCGTCCGTAAAATCTTTTCACCACACACCAGATCAGACCGGTGTTTTCCTCCACAAGCTGTGCCCTCGCATTTTCATCCCCTTCGTGAGCCCGTCTGATCAATGCGATTGTGTGGTCCATACAGCTTCCTTCTTTTCCCCTCCTGTCGTTTTCTTCATCCAAACCGTAGTCCCTTTTCCAGGCACAGATTCCACCTGTACTTCATCCATAAATGCTTCCATAAATGCAAATCCCATCCCGGACCGATCCATATCCGGCCTGGTCGTATAGAGTGGCTCCATCGCCTGCTCCACGTTTTCGATACCGATGCCCTGATCCTTCACTGTGACTAGAATGGTCTTCTTATCTTTTTCAATCCCGCACCAGACCGTGATCTTTCCGGACGTCCGTCCCTCATATCCATGAATAATACTGTTTGTCACTGCTTCGGAAACCGCTGTCTTCACGTCTGCCACTTCCTCCAGAACCGGATCCATCTGCGTCATAAACGCAGCCACTGCCACCCTTGCAAATCCCTCATTCTCCGATCTGCTGTCAAAAACTACTTCCATCTCGTTAAAATATTCCATTACATCATTCCCTCCTCATAAATCTGTATGATCTTCGTCACGCCGGACATATTCAGAATCTGCCGCATCCGTTCACTTGTATGTATCGCCCATACTTCCCCGCCAAGAAGAAAGATATGCCGGTACCGTCCCATGATCACTCCAATCCCGGAACTGTCCATAAAATTCGTTCTTCCAAAATCAAAGATCACATATTTGATATGTTGCTCCTCGATCACCTTATCCGCCTCCCGTTTGATCTCCTCCGCATTGTGATGATCCACCTCCGCCGGAAGAAAAATCGTAAGACAATTTTCTTTGATCTGATACTGCATTTTTGCTTAAACCCCTTTCTGTCTTTTTTATTTATACAAATACGCCAATAGCCTTGATGGATTTATAAAAAGAGTGCGCATTTACGGCACATAGTGCCTTTTGTTTTATAGGAAGTTCCTTCGGAATTTCCTATAAAACAAAAGAGAAAGTAACGCCTTTTTTCGCTACTTTCTCTTTTGTTCCTTTTATATTTTATTGTCCCTGGGTGCCTGTTCCACCGGAAGTATTCTCCGAAGTTCCATCTGATCCCATTGCATCCAGTGCGCTCTGTGCCGAATATGCTGCCTGTGTTCCCGGATAATCGGTCGCTGCTTTTTCGTAATTGCTCTTTGCATTGTCCTTATCACCTTTACCGGCATACGCGTCTCCAAGAAGCTTGTACACACCACCATCACTATAAGAGTCATCCATCTTCTGGATCTTTTCAAGATCCGAAATGGCATCATCATAATTTCCACTCTGCACTTCATACTGCGCGGTCGAATACAGGCTCACACATACTCGCGGGAACACGGAACCGGAGATCGAATCGTAGATTTTCTGTCCCTCTTCTCCCAACGAATCCCTGTTCAGTCCAAGCAACGTATCTGCCATATCCGCATTGCTCGTTGTTCCGCCATAATACTGCTGATATACCTTGACCAGGGCATCATAGCTGTCCTGTGTGGATGCGGCAGTCTGCTTTGCCGATTCTACCTCATCACTGCTGTTACGGTATCCCTCCAGTTCATCCTTAAGCGTCTGGATCTGTGTCTTCTGTGAAGCTATCTGCTCGCTTAGTGCAATGACATTCCGGTTTTTTGTAGACGACTTTGTCTGGTTTACCGCCGGAGCGATCAGGAACCACACCACTGCCGCTCCAACCACCATACCGATCAGAATATTGACAACTGTCATCACTGCCGCATTGTCTCGCAGTGTTGCTGCAGGCTGGATGATCGTCTCATTTCCCAGATTGTATGTGACAACCGACTGTCTGCCATGCTTTTCCTCTTTAATATGTGCAACCTGCCGATTCCGCTGACGGTTCAGCTCATGCATATACCGGAGCGTAATATCATTCGTCACATCCAGCTTGAGTGCCGTCTTCAGGTTCTGTCTTGCTTTGGAATACTGTCCGGAATGCATATAAAGAAGTGCCAGAAGCTGATATGCCTTCAGGAAAGACGGATGTGCCACAACCACCTTTTTCAGCTGGATGATCGCAAGATCTTCTCCATTCTGTCTGCAGTATCCAAGACACTGGTTGTATTTGTGAACTGCCTGATTCACTTTCTCCAGCTCACTTGGATTATCCTGAACCTTACTGATATAGTAGCTGGCAATATTCTCTGAAACCCTGAAGTTTTTACTGATGATCCACTCTACAAGAGCCTCCGCTACTTCTCCACGTCCATAATAGACAAGTCCGAGAAGATTCCTCGCTGTGATATTTTCTCTGTTAAACTGCAAACTTCTTTTTAACGACACAATTGCCCCGGACAGATCCCGGATCTGCGCTTTCTTCAGTCCATCATTGTACCAGTAGTTCGACTGGTACTCGAGTTTCTGCTTATAGTCCATCAAAATCTCCCCTATTTTTTCTGATCCATCATCTCTCTTAAGATATCTGTCATATCAGACAGATCCTCCTGATATACTGCATTCTCGATATCTTCTACTTCCAGACTTGGTTTGAACTTCTTAAGTTCTTCTTCAAAATTAAGCATCTTCTCCTCCTATCAGTTCTTTTAACTCCCCTACCAGATAGAGCGACCCCAGACAGTAAAGTTTCCCTTCGCTGCCCTTTTCATTCAATGCACGTGTAAATGCATCAGCAAGCGTGTCCTCCCGATAGACCGGTCTGTCTGTATACTTCCGGAACAACGCGGCAAGTGTATCTGCCTGCGCTCCCCTTTTATTGTCTACTTTGGCAATGACATAAGCATCTGCTTTCGATTCTTTGCATAAAAGCTCGATCATATGACTGTAATCCTTATCTGCAACGGCTGAAAAAAGGATTATCAGTGGATGGATTTCCCCTTCCGCCTCTCTTTGCAGCCGGATACTCTTTGTAAATTCACGGATTGCCGCAAGATTATGCGCCCCGTCAAAGATAACTCCGGGAAGAACCTCTTCCATTCTTCCCTGCCATTTAACAGATGCAACCACCTTCTGCCATTTGCAGATTTCTGCCTTGTCGCCAAATGTATATCTCATCGCCCGGATTGCAAGTGCTGCGTTCATCACCTGATAGATTCCGGTGCTGGCCACCTGCCATACGGTATTATTATCATACTCATCCAAAATAGAAAAAGCAATATGTTTGTCTGTAATTTCTTGAATTTTCAACGCATCTTTTTCCATTTTATACCACGGTGCTTCTACATTTTCGGCAGTTTCTTCTATAACCCGACTACTTCTTTCATCAGAGCCGTCAAAAAATACCGGTACGCCTTTTTTGATGATTCCGGCTTTTTCTCCCGCAATCTTTTCAATCGTATCTCCAAGGATCTCTGTGTGATCCAGTCCGATCGATGTGATCACGCTCAGGAACGGATGCTCGAAGGAATTAGTCGCATCCAGCTTTCCTCCAAGTCCTGTCTCCAGTACAATATACTCTGCATCATTCTCTTCAAATGCAAGCATACCCATTCCATACAGGAATTCAAAATAAGAAGGATGTTCCAGCCCTTCCTTTTCCAGTTCTTCTGCCACCTGCCGCACCTTTGCAAAAATCCGGCAGAAGGTATCATCGTCAATATCTTTTCCATTGATCCGGATCCTCTCGTTGAGCTTCACCAGATGTGGTGATGTAAAAAATCCGACACGCTTTCCCTCAAAAAGAAGAATCGCCTGCATATATGCGCAGACGCTTCCCTTTCCGTTCGTCCCTGCCACATGAAGAACCTTTCTTCCCTGGCAGGGATTCCCCAATCTTCTCATAAATTCACGGGTATGCAAAAGCGTATGCTTCTTTGTAAATTTTGGTATGTCCTCTATATATCGGACTACTTCTTCATACTTCACAATCTTTCCCGTCTTTCTTAAGCGGAACTCTACTGCTGCCCGCTCTTTTCTTCTTTATTATTCTGATCCTGCTGTTCTCCGGACTGTCCGGCATTTTCTGTCTTCTGCTGATTGCCGTCCGTCTTTGCAGAATTCTTCTGTTCTTTTACTTCATCTGTATATTCCAGGATTTTTCCATCCATGTAAATATATTCTCTTGAAGTCCTGAAGATGGTATTGCTTGATCCGACCTGGCTGACCGTAATGATGTCTCCATCCTTCAGCTTACTGTCCGGAAGTTCGATCCTTGTATTATTGAGGAAAGTAGATTCCTGCTTTTCATCATTGATGTAAACCTTGCTCCATTTAGTAAAGTTTGTTCCGTAGAGGCTATAGGTCTCATCCAGATTTTCTACAAGATCCGTGAGCGTAACCTCCTTGATCCCCATCTGCATATGGCCTTCTGTGATCGGCGGCTTACCATTGTATACATACTGGTCTCCATACAGAATATCATACTGTAACAGCTCCAGATCCTTCAGATAATCCTTTGTCTGGCGTCTCTGCTGGTGATAGTTGAATACCGTACCGGAATGTAATCCCAGGCGGTCCATCACATCCGCCATGATCTGGTAGGACGGAATGTTCCGGTCCTCTTTCTGAAGTCCAAGATTGTCCCAGATCACATAATTTGTATTGTACAGATAACGGTTCTTCATATCCTTTGCTTCCAGTCCCATTGTCGGCAGATGGTCACCATAGAATACAACCACAGTCGGCTCACCGCGTTCTTCCATCATTTTTACCAGATTACCGGCAAACTGATCCATCTCATATACCTGGTTCACATAGTATTCCCAGGCATTGTTCTTCTCTTCTGTCGGTGCTCCTGTTACGGTGATCTTCGGGTTCTCAATCACCTTTTCTGTCGGATAATTTCCATGTCCCTGTACACTGACTGTAAATACAAAATCCTCCTGCTCGGTAGAGTCCAGAGCGTCTTTGATGTGCGTCAGAAGAATATCATCCTTCGACCATCCATTCTCTGTTGTCTGGAGAATATTCATAAACTCTTTACTTGTAAAGCTGTCAAAACCAATATTGTTAAATACCTTCGCACGGCTGTAGAAATTACCACCGTTGTTGTGAATCGCATGGGTTCCGTAACCGAATGCAGAAAATGCAGTTGCTGCACTTTCACATACCTGATTCTTAAGCTTTGTCTTATAAGGATACTCGCCCGGTCCGAAATAACGCAGGTTCATACCTGTCAGCACTTCAAATTCTGTATTGGCTGTTCCGGCCCCTACCGAAGGAACCTTAAAATATCCGGAAGAATAATTTTCAAACATCTTGCGCAGATTCGGAATCGGATCCTCTGACATCTGCAGATCCTCATATTCAATAGGATCAAAGAAAGATTCCAGCTGTACAAACAAGACATTCGGTCTCACACCATTGTCGGATGTGCTCTCTGTCATCTCTCTATTATCCGTGATCTTCTCGATCGTGTCTTTGTTATAATCATTCGGTTCTGAAATACCTGTATTAAAAAGGCTGGCCGAGAAACAATACGGAAGTCCGTAATCCTGATAAGCAAATGCGATATTTCCAAAGTAAGTAGAAATAATCCTCTTATCTACAGCAACATTTGTCAGTACAGAATATCCAAAAAACGCTGCAACAACAATAATCAGCATCGGGATCCTGTGCATCTTTCCTTCATACTGTCCGGCACGTCTCCACATGGCAACCAGCCAGATGAGCAGTGCCGGAACACCAATTCCCATCATCACAAGCTCTGCCACCGAGAAATAGTTTGTAAACAGTGACAGTCCTTCTGTAAATGTCTTTAGATCCTGTGCATTAAACGGCGTAACACGCTTTGCCAGCATCACTCCGTTGACAACACCCAGAAAGAGCCACAATGCACTGATGATCAGTCGTGTAAACACCCGGCGCCGCACCAGATAAGCGATTAAAAGTGTAACGAAAATCATTCCGGCATTGTACAAAAATACCAGCGGTGTTCCTGTCATATACTGCCAAGCTGCAATTGCAGAATGTCTGGACAGTGCTTCAATGATAAAGTTAATGATACAAGCCCACAGTGCCTGAAGCGGCAAAGAGAACCGATTCATTATCTTATAGTACGGTGCCATCTTTTTTGCGAATTTGCTGTTTCGCCGCTTTTCAAGAATCTGCTGTCTTCGCTCATGCTGCTTTTTTAAATGCGCCTTTATATCTCCTGGCTTCATATTCTTCAGCTTCTGCCATTTTCCTTTCAGATCCGGTTTTTTCCACTGAATCTTTTTAAAATGAATTTCCTTCATCGTCTTTTAACCCCTTACGTGTTTCTGTACCGTCAGGCGCAGTTTATGCTGCGCCTGACGGTATATCCGGCTAAAAAAGAATATGCCTTAGTACTTTCCTGCAGTGATTATCTTCCTGCCTTTAAAGCCTCCAGACGTTCTTTCACCTGTTCCATCATCTGTGTATACTTTTCAAGCTTTGCTTTTTCTTCATCAACCTTTGCCTGTGGTGCTTTGCTGACGAATTTTTCATTTGAAAGCATTCCCTTTGCACGGTTGATTTCTTTTGTAAGCTTTTCTTCTTCTTTTGTCAGACGCTCGATTTCCTGTTCGAAGTCAATCAGCTCTTCCAGTGGTACATATACAGAAGCATCCGGTACTACGATCGATACGGCATCATCCGCAATACCTGCCTTATCAGCCTGGACAGCAAGTTCAGAAGCACTCATAAGCGGGCATGCACATGTTGTCAGTTCTTCGAATCCTTCACAGAGCTTCTCATCTTCGCATACTACATAAACCTTTGCTTTACGGCTCGGCGGTACATTCATTTCTGCCCGCGCATTTCTGACACCACGGATAACTTCTTTCATATGATCTGTTATATTTTCAGCGTCTGCATAGCACCAGTCTTCGCTAAACTGCGGCCAGTCTGACATCATCAGAGATTTTTCCTCCGGTACCAGTGCGCTGTAGATTTCTTCTGTTACAAATGGCATAAATGGATGTAACATCTTCAGTGCATTACCAAGAACCGTCTTCAGTGTCCAAAGTGCTGCATTAGCGCTCTTATAATTTTCATCAGAATGGTAGATCCTGTATTTTACAAGCTCAATGTACCAGTCACAGAATTCATCCCAGATAAAGTCATATACTTTCTGTACTGCAATACCCAGTTCAAATTTATCCATGTTCTCAGTTACATCTTTTGCAAGTGTATTTACCTTGGATAAAATCCATTTATCGGTTACTTCAAAGTCTGCCTCATCCGGTTTGGAAATTACCTTATCTTCCATGTTCATCATGATAAATCTGGATGCATTCCATACCTTATTGGCAAAGTTACGGCTGGATTCTACACGTTCGTTGTAGAAACGCATATCATTTCCGGGTGCATTTCCTGTGATCAGAGTCAGACGGAGTGCATCTGCACCGTACTCATCAATGACCTCCAGCGGATCGATACCATTTCCAAGAGATTTACTCATCTTACGTCCCTGGGAATCCCTTACCAGTCCATGGATCAGAACAGTATGGAACGGTGCTTTTCCAGTATGTGCATATCCTGAGAATACCATACGGATTACCCAGAAGAAAATAATATCATAACCGGTTACCAGTACATCTGTCGGATAGAAATACTTGAAGTCCTCTGTCTCTTCCGGCCATCCAAGTGTTGAGAACGGCCACAGTGCTGAACTGAACCAGGTATCCAGTGTATCTTCATCCTGTGTCAGATGTGTGCATCCGCAATGCGGGCATTTTTCCGGCATCTCACGTGCAACAACCACTTCTCCACATTCATCACAATAGTAGGCCGGAATTCTGTGTCCCCACCAGATCTGACGTGAAATACACCAGTCACGGATATTTTCCAGCCAGTTCAGGTAGATTTTACCAAAACGTTCCGGTACGAATTTTAATTCGCCGGTCTTGATCGCATTGATCGCCGGTTTGGCAAGCTTATCCATCTTAACAAACCACTGTGGTTTAATCATCGGTTCAACGGTTGTCTTACATCTGTCATGTGTTCCAACGTTGTGTACATGTTCTTCGATGCTTACAAGGTATCCTTCTTTTTCCAGATCTTCTACGATTGCTTTTCTTGCTTCGTAGCGATCCATTCCGGAATATCTTCCGTATCCTTCTACGATGGTAGCATCATCATTCAGGATGTTGATTTCCGGAAGATTATGTCTCTTTCCTACTTCAAAGTCATTCGGGTCATGTGCCGGTGTGATCTTAACCGCACCTGTTCCGAATTCTTTATCAACGTAAGCGTCTGCCACGATCGGGATTTCTCTTCCAACTAACGGAAGGATGACATTCTTTCCTACGATATCTTTGTACCTGTCATCGTCCGGGTGTACGGCGATTGCTGTATCTCCAAGCAGAGTTTCCGGACGTGTAGTTGCGATCTCAAGGAAACGTTCTGTTCCTACGATCGGGTACTTGATGTGCCAGAAATGTCCTGCCTGTTCCTCATGCTCAACTTCTGCGTCAGAAAGGGAAGTCTTACATACCGGACACCAGTTGATGATTCTGGAACCTTTGTAGATAAATCCTTTTTCGTGAAGACGAAGGAATACTTCTTTGACCGCATTCGAGCATCCTTCATCCATGGTGAAACGTTCTCTGTCCCAGTCACAGGATACACCAAGCTTTTTCAGCTGACCTTCGATGGTTCCTGCGTACTCTTCTTTCCACTGCCAGGTTCTCTTAAGGAATCCTTCTCTTCCGAGTTCTTTCTTATCAATTCCCTCTGCCTTTAACTGGTTTGTAACCTTTACTTCTGTTGAAATTGCAGCGTGGTCTGTTCCCGGGATCCACAGTGCATTATATCCCTGCATTCTCTTGTAACGGATCAGGATATCCTGAAGCGTATTATCGAGAGCATGTCCCATATGCAGCTTACCGGTGATATTCGGTGGCGGCATTACCGTTGTAAATGGTTTTTTACTTCTGTCAACTTCAGCGTGAAAATACTTTTCTTCACACCATTTTTCATAAAGTTTCGCTTCAATCTCTTTCGGATTGTAGGTCTTTTCAAGATTCTTACTCATTGTTTCCTCCTCTTATAAGTCCACCGCGCACTTTTGCTCTCTATAAAGAATAAAAAAAGCCCTTTACAATATGTAAAGGGCGTGTATAAACGCGGTACCACCTTTGTTCCACGAAATAAATCCATCTCGTATCTCTCACAGTTCTATAACGGAAACCACCCCGTGATATCCTACTCGCCCTTTTTCAGATACCCGGCTCCAAAGCTACCTTCTGCAACCACTTCCCGTAAACCGTCTCTCAGCCTGTGAACGGTTCTCTCTTCTTCGGACCAGTCTGCATACTCCTCTTTCTCATTGCCTTTTCCCATAACTATTGATAATCATAGTATTCAAAGTCCGATTTGTCAAGAAGTTCATGAAATCTTTAGAACTTCTTAAAGATTAAATTTTTCACTTAACTCAAAAAAGGCGAAATCCCTCTGAATAAGAAAGATCCCGCCCTAAATTCCTAAGCCTCGTCAATCGCTTTTCCGATATCGTGGCGCATATATTTGTTATCAAATTTAACCCATTCGGTTGCTTTGTAAGCATTGGCACGGGCCTCTTTGAGCGTTGCTCCTTTGGCTGTCACACCGAGGACACGTCCTCCGTTTGTCACGATCTGATCTCCATCGAATTTGGTTCCGGCATGGAAGCAATAGTATCCTTCATGCTTCTTGAACTCGTCAAGACCTGTGATCGGAAGTCCTTTTTCATAAGCGACCGGATAACCGTCAGATGCAAGTACCACACAGACTGCTGCATTGTCTTCAAACTGAAGATCTACCTGATCCAGTGTTCCGTCGATACAGGCTTCGATCACATCGATCAGATCATTTTTCATACGCGGAAGAACAACCTGTGCCTCAGGATCTCCGAATCTGGCATTGTATTCCAGAACCTTCGGTCCGTCTTCGGTAAGCATCAGTCCGAAGAAGATGATCCCCTTGAACTCTCTTCCCTCTGCTGCCATTGCATCTACCGTCTTCTGGTACACATATTTCCGGCAGAATTCGTCAACTTCTTTTGTATAGAAAGGACTCGGTGAGAAAGTTCCCATACCACCGGTATTCAATCCCTGGTCTCCGTCTTTGGCTCTCTTGTGATCCTGCGCGCTTGTCATAGTCTTGATGGTCTTTCCATCTACAAAGGAAAGAACAGAAACCTCACGTCCTGTCATGAATTCTTCTACAACCATGGTATTACCGGATGCACCGAATTTCTTGTCCAGCATGATCTCTTTCACGCCGGCTTTTGCTTCTTCCAACGTATTACAGATCAGTACACCTTTTCCAAGTGCCAGACCATCTGCCTTCAGAACGATCGGAAATTTGGCTGTCTCCAGATAAGCCAGCGCTTCGTCTGCATTGTCAAAGTTCTCATATGCTGCGGTCGGGATGTCATATTTTTTCATCAGATCTTTTGAAAATGCCTTGCTTCCCTCCAGGATTGCTGCATTTTTTCTTGGTCCGAATGCGCGGATCCCGGCTTTTTCAAATTCATCTATAAGGCCGCCAACCAGCGGATCATCCATTCCTACGATTGCCAGATCAATCTCTTTTTCCTTTGCAAATGTAACCAGCTTGTCAAATTCCATCGCACCAATCGGTACACATTCTGCAAGCTCTGCAATCCCGGCATTTCCCGGTGCACAGTACATCTTCTCTACCTTGCTGCTCTTTGCTACACAATATGCAATTGCGTGTTCTCTTCCGCCACCGCCTACGATCAATACTTTCATTGGTGCTCCTCCTTCTCTAACGGGCAATTGACACTCTGCCATCTTTTACTGTTACTTTTCCATTTGCGATCAGGTCGATCGCATGTGGAAGGATCTTCCACTCCGCCTGCTCCATCACTCGTCTCTGCAGAACCTCCGGTGTATCGCCTTCTTCTACTTCAACAGCCTTCTGGAGAATGATCGGACCGGTATCCGTTCCTTCGTCTACAAAATGTACGGTTGCTCCAACCACCTTTACCCCTCTGGCAAGTGCTGCCTCATGAACCTTCAGTCCATAATATCCCGTTCCGCAGAACGACGGAATCAGAGATGGATGGATATTGATGATCTTATTTCGGTATCTGCTGATCATTTCTTCCGGAATCACAACCAAAAATCCCGCCAGAACGATCAGATCCGGTTTCAGTTCGTCTACCTTTTCAAGAAAAACTTTGTTAAACTCTTCTCTTGTCTCAAAATCCTTCGGCGAAACGCACTGTGCCGGGATCTGATGATTCCCGGCTCTTGTGAGTGCATATGCGTTCTTATTATTGCTGATGACACCGACCAGCTCTGTATTGGTGATCGTGCCATTTTCCACTGCATCTATGATTGCCTGCAGATTGGTTCCGCCTCCGGATACAAGTACAGCAACTCTTAGCATAAAGTAACTCCTTTTTCTCCTGCTTCTACATAACCAACCACAAATGCTTCATCTCCAGCTTCTTTCATTGCCTTAATTGTAGCATCTACATCCTTTTCATCGACAGCGACAACCATACCGATACCCATATTGAAGGTATTGTACATCATCTCTTCTGCAATGTTGCCAGTCTTTGCGATCAGGTTGAAGATTGCAGGGATTTCATAGCTGTCCTTCTTTACCACTGCACGGATTCCTTCCGGAAGCATTCTCGGAATATTTTCATAGAATCCACCGCCTGTGATATGGCTGCATCCTTTGACTCTTACACCGGCTTCTTTTACGTTCTTCAGTGCTTTTACATAAATTCTGGTCGGAGCAAGAAGTGCTTCGCCAAGTGTCTTTCCTAATTCATCATAGTATGTATTTAAGGATTCTTCTGTAATGTCGAATACCTTACGAACCAGTGAAAATCCATTGCTGTGAACCCCTGTAGACGGCATTGCAACAAGTACATCACCTGGCTTAATATCAGAACCGTCGATAATGTCTTTCTTATCTACAACTCCGACTGCAAAACCTGCAAGGTCGTAATCATTCTCCGGCATCAGTCCCGGATGTTCTGCTGTCTCTCCACCTACAAGTGCACATCCTGACTGCTTACAGCCCTCTGCCACACCGCTTACGATCGTAGCGATCTTTTCCGGGTAATTCTTGCCACAGGCAATATAATCCAGGAAGAATAACGGTTCTCCACCAGAGCATGCGATATCATTCACACACATGGCAACGGCATCAATACCGATCGTATCATGCTTGTCCATTACAAATGCAAGCTTCACCTTTGTTCCACATCCATCTGTTCCGGAAAGAAGTACTGGTTCTTCCATATTCTTGATTCCACTTAAATCAAATGCACCTGCAAAACCGCCAAGCCCTCCTAACACTTCCGGTCTCATGGTTTCTTTTACATGCTTTTTCATAAGTTCTACTGATTTATATCCTGCCTCGATATCTACGCCGGCTGTCTTATAATCCAACATTTTCTATATCCTCCTGGTATTTTCACTGACATCTGTATGCCTACATCTGCTTGATATATTCTTTGTGTCCGATTTTTTCAAGCTTTTCTGCTTTTTTCTGGACGGTTTCTTTCATTTCTGCAGTGTAATCCTTCAATTTCTGAAGAAGCTCAGGATCTGAGGTTGCAAGAATCTTTGCAGCCAGAATAGCTGCGTTTGCTCCGCCATCGATCGCAACTGTGGCAACCGGGATTCCAGGCGGCATCTGAACGATTGAATAGAGTGCGTCGACACCCTCCAGATTCTTCCCTGACATTGGGATTCCGATAACCGGCATCGGGAAAATTGCTGCACACATTCCTGGAAGATGTGCTGCCATACCTGCACCTGCAATAATTACTTTGAAGTCTTTTGCTTCTGCAGACTTCGCATATTCATAGAATACATCAGGCTCACGGTGTGCCGAGATGATCGTCATCTCATAATCGATTCCAAACTTTTCCAGCATGTCGGCAGCTTTTCCCATTACTTTCATATCTGAGTCGCTGCCCATTACGATTCCAACTTTTGGCATAATGATCTCCTTTTCTTTTATCTATAAGTATTTTAATAAATAGCTAACCACTTATAAGTTATTTTACTAAGTCTGTTGCGGTATGTCAACCGTTACTTATCTGACCATTATTTAATTTTACTTATTGGTATTATTGAAAATCCATAACTAATACTAATTCAGAGGTTCATTGAGGATCTCTGTTCCCGGAAGAACAAACCGTCCATCACGGATAATTTCTGTCTCTGTTCCGTCTTTCGCCACTACAACAATGCTTCCCAGCTCATCATAAGGGATGGTGATATCGGTATGGCACTGGAAATATGCTTTCGACGGATCCTCTTTTCTCAAGATCGATATGCTGTTGTCTCTTGCAATAATCTCTTTTCCATCCGGATTGTAAACCTTTACATCCTCTGCCCAGCTGTAGCAGGTATCCCCTACTGCAAAATGCGGTCCCGTCTTTTCAGCGATCAGAATCGTATATTTATCTGCAATATCATATTTCTTCGCAACCGCATAAGCTGTGGTATTGGTTCCGATCGCAAACTCGCCGATCGGAAGTGTCTGATGATTGTGCAGAATGTTATCGAAAATATATTTTTTATTTTCTTCTTCTGAATCAAAATTGGTGCAGGTATACTCTGTGATCTTTCCTTCTTTAAAACTGATCTTCAGATTGTAATACGGAAGTCCGTGAAGAAATACCTTGCTCACAAAAAGGGTACCTTCTGTTCCTTCCAGTACCGGGGAAGTGAACACCTCACCTACCGGGATATTGACATCGGCAACACAGTTTTCAAAGATCGTCTCTTTTGCCGGATCGGCAAGCGGATGAAGCATCACTTTCAGATCCGTCTGGTTTTCGCCTGAGCCTGTTACTTTTACATACTCTCCTTTATCCAGTGCATCGATCATTGTCTGCTGCACCTTCTGGTAAAGCTTGTAATCCAGAGTATTGATCTTGATCGTTTCATCAAAGATCTCATGATACTGCTCTCCGATTTCCGGAACCGGCCAGGAAATGATCGTAAAGCTTCTCTCATCTCCCGGAAGATATTCATTGGTCAGACGTCCGGCTCTTCCATTCATCGCAACCAGAAGTTCTTCCTGCTTTTCGCTTAATTTAACTGCCTCTGGTTTAGCCTGCGGAACAAAAGTCTTTTCTCCGAAAATGTCGATCACTGCCGGTCCTGCATAGCCTGCTGCAATCTCTTTATTCTGCTCGTAAGTGGTACGCATCACTTCCAGCTTTCGCTCTACATACTGTTTATCCATCACAAGCCCGATATCATCTCTGTGGTCATAGACATACTGCTTGTTGCCGGAAATATTGAAAAATCCGATCTGGCTGTTACGTCCTCTTGTGATCACGCTGTGACTTGTTCGGAAAATACTCGGCTTTAATCCCATTTTGGCAAAATTCTCAATGGCTTTTTTTACGATCCGTTCAAATCCCATTGCATAGTAAATGTTGACTACAGATTTTTTTGACAGGTCTTTTCCGGTATTTACAAAACCAATCCTGTATCCTTCACTGAAGGTATCTGCCATCTTATCAATCTTCTCCTGTGAAAGTGAATTTAAGTATGCGGCTGTCTCTCTTTCATTTACCCCCACATATTCTCCCATACGGTAGAGATAACGCAGATCGGAAAGATCTTCATTCATGATCATATTCACAATGAAGCATCCTCTTTCCGGATCGATCTGGTCTTTGATGCGGTCTGCCGCAAATACATCACAGTAATCACTTGCATACCAGTAAAAGATTTCCTTCAGGCTTTCCGGCTGCGGCTGCTTTTCTTCTTCAAATTTGTTGTAGATTTCAATCAAAAGCTCTGCTCCGATCACAACATACTCCATACGCTGTTCCTGAACATAAGAAATGCCTCCGCGGATCTCGGTGTAAACCGCAGACAAAAAGCTTCCCAGTTCTCCTCCCAGCACCAAAACCGCATAAGCCGGATTTGCATAAGATTTCTCATAGTTTGCTTCCAGTTCGTCTGCATAAAGATCCTTCATCTCTTCCTGCAGCTCTTCTTCTGACATCTCTTTCTGCTTTCCGCTTTCCACATTCTGTTTCAGCTCATCAAGCTTTAAAATAAACCGAGCCACATGCTGGAAATACTCCCGATATGGCTCTGCTACTGTTTTTTCTTCTATTATTGCTTTCATTCTGTCAATTGCCAGATTATATCTTTCTTCCATTTATACACATCCTCTTATAAATACTAAGATCAGGGCAAGTAAAATAAATCCGTTTACAACAATTCCGATCTTGCAGGTCAGATAATTTTTATCTCTTTCTTTAAATCCTTTTACACCCGTTACAATACCGATGCAGGCAAGAATCATATCGAAAACCCCAAAGCTTCCTACCATTGCTGCTGATTTCCCTTTATTCATAAATGCCATTACAATCAATCCCGCTATCACTGCCGTAACAAGTACTGCCATCACACAGGACCAGATTCCCTTGCGGGAATGCTTTCTTTTTATCTGACCATACTTCCGGCTTCTTTTATTTCGATCTCTTTCGCGTGCTCTTTTTTTATCTCTCCTGCTTCGCATCGTGCCATCTCCTTATCATATTACAAATCGCGAAGACGATATACCCGATCACACCGCCAAAGGTGTTGAGCAGCATATCATCCACATCAAAACTCCCCACTCTTGTTACCAGCTGAAAGCACTCCACAAAGAAGCTCACTCCAAAACTGTAGAAAAGGGTAAGAAAAAAGCTGCGATACCGGCTTGCCATCGGCATAAAAAATCCAAATGGTATGAAAATCAGGACATTTCCGAACAGATTTGCATAAGATACCCATCCTAAAACATCTCGATACAGCCAAAATCTTTTTATTTCACAGAAAAGAACCAGGTTATAATGATATTCCCCGGTTCCTTCCCGTCCATACCAGTCAGAAAAAATCAGAAAGTAAAATAAAAATCCAATATACAGGACAAATAAAATCTTCCCAAGAACCCGAAGTCTTTTTCTGTTCTTTGCTTTCAACTTAAAGCGCCCTTCCTAAAATGTCAGTCCCTTTTTCGCACCAAGCAGCTTTCCACCGCTGACAAGCAAAATGATCCCGGTTGTCACACCAACAACAATAGAAATAATTCCGATCGCAATATTGGCACCGCCGGCAAGTCCCATCACCTTATATGTCTTTTCTGTCACTGTAACTCCTCCTTATTTTGCACCATACTGCTCATAGTATGCGTCGATTGCAGCCTTGATCTTGTCATCGATAACAATTTCACCATTGCATGGTTTGTTGTACAGATGCTCTACTACATCCTTCATGGTTACGATTGCATTAGTTTCAAATCCGTAAAGATCCTTTACTTCATCGAGTGCGCATTTCACACCGCCTTTTCCTACTTCCATACGGTCAAGGGATACCATCAGTCCAACAATTGTTACATCAGCGGCTCCTCTTACCTTCGGTACAGTCTCTTCCATGGATTTGCCGGATGTGGTAACATCTTCGATCATAACCACGCGGTCTCCGTCCTGAAGCTTGCTTCCGAGGAAGCTTCCCTTATCTGCTCCGTGATCTTTTTCTTCTTTACGGTCTGAGCAGTAACGGATCTCTTTTCCGTATAATTCACTGTAAGCGATCGCGGTTACAACTCCAAGCGGGATTCCTTTGTAAGCAGGTCCGAATAATACATCAAAATCATCCCCGTATTTGTCATGGATTGCTTTTGCGTAATATTCACCGAGTCTTTTGAGCTGTGATCCTGTCACATAAGCTCCTGCATTCATGAAGAACGGGGACTTTCTTCCGCTTTTCAGTGTAAATTCTCCAAATTTAAGCACGTGGCTTTCTACCATAAAATCAATAAATTCCTGTTTGTAGCTTTCCATTTTATTTATCCTCCATCTCTTATCTGTTCTTTATTTTACAATTCCAACCATATCTTTCACAGACTCAAAGCCATTCTTCTTCATGTAGGCTTCAATTCCATCGATCACTTCCATCGTCACTGCCGGATTGTGAAAGTTGGCTGTTCCTACGGATACGGCACTTGCTCCTGCAAGAAGGAACTCGATCGCATCTTCTGCGCAGGAAATACCGCCCATCCCAATGATTGGGATATTCACTGCCTGTGCTACCTGATATACCATGCGGACAGCGATCGGTTTGACGATCGGTCCTGATACACCTCCGGTCTTATTTGCCACCGCAAATGTCTTACGATTGATATCAATCTTCATACCGGTCAGTGTATTGATCAGGGAAACTGCGTCCGCACCGCCTGCTTCTGCCGCTTTTGCTATCTCAGTAATATCGGTTACATTCGGTGTCAGCTTCATGATGATCGGCTGCTTTGCGATCTTCTTGATCTGTCCGGTCAGCTCTTCTACATGCTTTGCATCCTGTCCGAAAGCAAGGAATCCTGCATTGACATTCGGGCAGGAAATGTTGATTTCCATCATATCGATCGGTTCATCCGCAAGGCGTTCTACCACTTCAAGATACTCTTCCGGTGCATGTCCGCAGACATTCACAATGATCTTGGTATCATAGTTTTTCAGATACGGAATATCTCTTTTACAGAACAAATCGATTCCCGGATTCTGAAGTCCTATGGCGTTCATCATTCCGCCGTAAACCTCGGCTACACGCGGAGTCGGATTGCCCGGCCACGGTACATTTGCCACACCTTTTGTTGTCACAGCTCCAAGCTTGTTCAGATCTACAAATTCAGAAAACTCTTCTCCTGATCCGAAGGTTCCTGATGCCACTGTTACCGGATTCTTCCATTCTACTCCGGCAATATTTACACGCATATCCATTAGATTTCCACCTCCGTAGAAAGAAATACCGGTCCGTCTTTACAGATACGTTTGTTGTGCACATTGCTGTGCGCATCCTTTTCCTTTGACTTGCACACGCACGCAAGACATGCACCGATTCCACATGCCATTCTCTCTTCCAGAGAAATATAGCATTCGATTCCGTTTGTTTCTGCATACTGTTTGATCGCACGGAGCATCGGAGTTGGTCCACAGGCATAGATCATATCTGCTTCCAGCGCATTCTCACGGATTGCATCCATGACATTTCCTTTTGTTCCGACACTGCCATCTTCGGTTGAAATATAAAGCTCTCCTGCCTGTTCAAATTCTTCTTTCAGGAAGGTATGTGCATCACGGTATCCAACCACAATCTGCTTTTTCTCACATTCCATCTGTTTTGCAAGCTCCAGGATCGGCGGCACACCGATTCCTCCTCCCATCAGAAATACCTTCTTTCCTTCGGCCTTCTCAAATGGGAATCCATTACCAAGTGGTCCGATCACCGGAATGGTATCTCCTGCCTTCATCTGTGAAAATTCTTCTGTTCCGGTTTTTTCCCCTGTTACACGGTAAACCACACGAAGTTTTCCACCTTCTTTATCGATCTCACAGATACTGATCGGGCGTGGAAGAAGCTTGCTTCCATCATTGGTATACATGGAAATAAACTGCCCCGGTCTTGCACTCCCTGCTGCTTCTGTCTGGATCCACATACTGAAGATTCCATCTGCAAGCTGCTCCTGCGATACAACCTTTGCCTGTTCTTTTTTCTTTGTAGTCATCTTCTATTCTCCTATAATCCGGATTTGCCGGTATGTCAGAAGCTTCTGTCACACCGGCTCATTCTTTTCTCTTATCTGTTCTCAAGCGCGCCTTTGATATCTGCTACCATGGCTTCTACTGCTGCACGGGATGCATCTCCAAAGTTCTCTGCACCGTATTTTGCATAAGCTTCCTGCTTATATGCTGCAATGATTCCTCTGGATGAGTTTACGATTGCTCCAAGTCCATCTTCATTGAAGAAATGAACCAGATCTTTTCCTTTTCCACCTTGTGCACCGTATCCTGGAACCAGAATGTAGGATTTCGGCATTACTTTACGAAGGACTTTTCCCATCTCCGGATAAGTAGCTCCCACAACTGCTCCGATGTAGCTATAATCATCACCCATGCAGTCTGCTCCCCACTCGGCAACCTTTTCTCCTACCAGTTCGTAAAGCGGACGGCCATCGATCAGCCGATCCTGGAATTCTCCACTGGATGGATTGGATGTCTTAACAAGGATAAAAAGACCTTTCTTCTCTTCTTTACATACTTCGATAAATGGCTTTACTCCGTCAGATCCAAGATACGGATTCACAGTAGCGAAATCTTCATCGAACGGTACATAGGATTTGCTTCCTACCTGAACTCTTCCAAGATGTCCAACAGCATATGCTGCTGAAGTAGAACCGATATCACCTCTCTTGATATCTCCGATAACAACAAGTCCCTTTTCTTTACAGTAGTCTACCGTCTTCTTGAATGCCTGAAGTCCCGGAATTCCGAACTGTTCGTACATAGCGATCTGCGGTTTAACTGCCGGGATCAGATCATAAGTCTTATCCACGATCTCTTTGTTGAACTGCCAGATAGCTTCTGCTGCTCCTTCCAAAGTCTCTCCATACTCTGCAAATGCCTTTTTCTGTACCTGCTCTGGTACATAGGAAAGCATCGGATCCAGTCCGACAACGATAGGTGCTCCTGTTTTTTTAATGTTAGCGACTAATTTGTTAATCATCTTATTCCCTCCAGTTTTCTATTTATATTTTTGCTGTAACAGAAAGTATTGTCCTTTTGTTACCTGAAAAAAAATATTCTTTACTTATGATATCATATTAAAAACTAAAAGGGAATGCCGTTTTCGGCATTCCCTCCGGATTTCTGTTATTGATTGATTTTATTTCTCACCTGTTTCAATGCTGCATCAAGCTGATTATCTGCATTCGGATTATTCTCATCCCGCTGATATTCAACTTCTACGTCCGGCGTAATTCCTTTTTTGTGAATATTTCTTCCGTTCGGAGTATAGTACTCAGCCATTGTCAGCTTCACACAGGTTCCGTCTCCAAGATCAAAAATCTGCTGAACGATTCCTTTTCCGTAAGTTGTTGTTCCGACGATCGATCCAAGTCCGTAGTCCTGGATCGCTCCGGCAAAAATCTCGGAAGCACTTGCACTGTTGCCGTCAACAACAACCGACATCGGCTTCGTAAACTGGTGTTCATCATCCGATGAGATCACCTCTTCGTGACCACTCTTGTCTTTTGTTGACACGATCGTACCTTTTGGCAATAACAGATCCAACATCTGTGTGACTGTCGCAAGATTGCCTCCCGGATTCGCCCGAAGATCAACCACAAGTCCTTTCATCCCCTGGTCCTCCAGACTGCCGAGTGCACTCTTGAACTGGTCATAGGTCACACTGTCAAATTCCGTAACCCGGATATAACCGATCTGGTCATCCTTCATTTCAGACTTGACTGTCTCCACCTGGATTTTTCTCCGGGTAACCGTCATTGTCACTTCCTTCGCATCATCCCCACGCAGGACTGTGATATCAACAGTCGTATTCTCTACACCGCGGATCAGCTGTACAACATCGGAAAGATCCGTTCCACTTACATCCTTATCTCCAACCTTATACAGAATATCATTTACCTGGATACCTGCTTCATTCGCCGGGCTGTTCTCATAAACCTGAACTGCAGTGATCACCTTAGTTTCCTGATTCTGTGAAAAAACAACTCCGATTCCCGAATACTCTCCCGAAGTTGATTCCTGCAGGGATTTAGTCTGTTCTTCATCATAGTATACGGAATATGGATCTCCCAGTGCATTAATGTATCCACTGTAAAGTCCGTTCTCCAGATCTTCTTCTTTCAAATCATCTGTATAAAGATAATTTTCATCAATCAGCTTTTTCAGTTTATTCAGTTTTTTCTCTTCCTGCGCATTTACAACCTTTTCCTGACTGGTTCCAAGGTCTACACCTGCAACATTCATAATTCCAAGTGCCGCAGCACCTACCATAAACATGGCGAGGGCGCCTGCAAGCGCCCCCTTCCAAAAATTCTTTTTATTATTTTCCATCATTTACTCTTTCATACCTGTTATGTATTATCTTACAGATAGTTCAGTGGATTGACCGGTACACCACCTACATGAACTTCAAAGTGAAGATGTGGTCCTGTGGAAATTCCGGTCGTACCGACATTTCCGATCACCTGACCTCTTGCCACCGTCTGTCCCACGGTAACATTCATCGAACTCAGATGCTGATACCATGTCTGCATTCCATTACCGTGATTGATTACGATGTAATTTCCACGTGCACTGTTGTACTGTGCGGTAATAACGGTACCGGAATCAGCCGCATAAACTGCTGCTCCGTATCCTGCACCATAATCGATTCCGTCATGACCGGTTGTTGCACCTGCAGTCGGTGCCACACGTCCGCCAAAGCCACTGGTAATCGCTGCTCCCGGTACCGGATGTGTAAGTGATCCGGTTCCCGATGCACTTGCATTGCTGCTTGTATTGCCTGAGCCGCCTGAACTGCTTGTGCCTGACGAAGCTGATGCCTGAGCTGCCGCCGCTGCCTGTGCAGCCTGAGCAGCTGCCGTTGCTTCTGCTTCTTTTCTGCGGGCTTCTGCCGCCTCAGCTGCTGCAATCAGCTGCTTCAGCTTGTCAGCATTACTGCTGATCTCAGATGTCAGGTTATCGATCTGAATATTTTTATCAGCAAGAAGCTTTTCTACATTTGCCTGTTCTCCCGCAAGTTCATCCTGCAGGCTTTCCAGCTCTGCATACTCTTTTTTAAGTGCATTTTCTCTGTTCTCGACATCTTTTCTTGTATCTTCGTATTCTACAAGAAGTTCACGGTCGCATTTGGAAATCTTATTGATGTATTCTGCTTTGTTCAGCAGATCTGCAATACTGTTAGCTTCCATCAGGATCTCCAGGAATTCATTGCTCCCGTTCTCATACATATACTTGATACGCAGCTTCATCGTCTGGTACTGGTCATCTTCGTTGGCTTTCGCAGTTACCAGCTCTGTCTCTGCATCATTGATCTCAGTCTCTTTTGCAGTCAGATCTGACTGTGTCTTCTCCATCTTTGATACAATGGAATCCAGTTCCGAAGAAAGTTCCGACTTCTCCGCCTCAGCCGTATTCTTCTGCTGTTCCAGCTCCTGCTGCTTCTTTTTCGCATCCGAAATATCATCAGCCTGTGCCGGAATTACCATACTGAAGCAAAGCGTAAACGCCAGTAACGCCCCAAGTATCTTTTTCCCTCTTATCATATTCGTCTCCCTTAAATATTATGCGACTAGACTCTTAAGTGCTTTCTAATCGTAAAGAAACTTCCCACAAAACCAATTCCGATTCCCAGTAAAAGTCCGACCGGAAGCAGTGTCTTGTATACCTGCCCCACCGGAAGGAAATCCAGAATATTATTCAGCAGACTGAATTTTGTAAGAATATAAGTAATTGCTCTATTATAAAGTACATAAAGGATACCAAGCGGAATCGCCGCACCGACAAGACCGATCAGGATACCTTCAATGATAAACGGTGCCCGTACAAAACCATCCTTCGCACCGATATATTTCATGATTGCAATCTCTTCCCTTCGGACAGTAATACCCATTGTGACCGTATTGCTGATCAGGAAAATGGATACTGCCAGAAGAATCGCGATGATAACAACCGATACATACCATACCAGCTTGTTCACGCTGTTCAGTGTATTGGCTACGGTATCTGATTTGTTAACCTTGCGAACCCCGTCAAGGCTTTCCGCAAAGGAAACCAGCTTCTTCTGTGAAGCCACATCTGTCATATATACTTCATAGTTGTCAGATCCTGCCAGAGGATTATCATTTTTAAATCCTTCTGCAAGGTCACTTGATTCGCCAAAATACTGATCTTTAAATGTCTCCCATGCTTCGTCCGCAGACACATACTTGATCTCTTTTACACCATCCTGCTTTTTAAGCTGTGCGCCAATATTATCAATCTGCTCCTGCGTTGCATCATCATTAAAAAATACAGTGATTGCCACGCCTTCTTCTGCTTTGTGTACAATATACTGGAAGTTCATAATAATTGAGAAAAACAGTCCGAACACAAAGATACATGCAGCCATAGTTGCAACAGATGCCAGTGAAAACATCTTATTTCTTCCAATATTCTTAACTCCCTGTTTCGCGGAGTATCCAACTGTACTAATCCTCATGCTTATACCCACCTTCTTGTTCGTCGCTGACAATGACACCCTTCTTCATCGTAATAACGCGCTTTTTCATCTCGTTTACAATTTCCTGGTTGTGAGTAACTACCAGAACTGTAGTTCCTCTCTCGTTTGCTTCTTCAAGAAGTTTCATGATCTCCCATGAGTTGGTTGGATCCAGATTTCCTGTCGGTTCGTCAGCCAGCAAAATGGCAGGCTCATTTACAACAGCTCTGGCAATTGCAACTCTCTGCTGTTCCCCACCGGACAATTCCTTCGGGAACGCTTTGTACTTCTGTGCCAGTCCGACAAGTGACAGAGCCGCCGGCACTTTCTTTTTGATGACACGGGTTGATTTTTCTGTAACCCGCTGTGCAAATGCAATATTCTCATAAATATTGCGGTCTTTCAGAAGTCTGAAATCCTGGAATACAACGCCGATTCCTCTTCTGTACTGCGGAATCTGGCGATGTTTCATACGATTCAGATTCTGACCGTTGACAATAATCGTACCTGACGTTGGTTCGATCTCCTTCATCAGAAGACGTATCAACGTAGACTTTCCGGAACCGCTGTCTCCAACTACGAATACGAACTCTCCCTGTTCGATCCGAAGGTTGATACCATTGAGTGCAGCAATACCCTTCGAGTATTCCTTGGTAACTTCTTTAAGTTCTATCATATGCTCCTCCTAATTATCCATACTCCGATATAACTTAATACTCCAGTGTTTCCATGTATTTCATATATTTGACTACCATCAGCGCGATCTTAAATGTGATTGCGTCCTCAAATACGCGCAGATCCAGTCCTGTGCTCTTCTGCAGTTTGTCAAGACGGTACACCAGTGTATTTCTGTGAATATACAGCTGTCTTGATGTCTCGGAAACATTCAGGCTGTTCTCAAAGAACTTATTGATGGTCGTGAGCGTCTCTTCATCAAATTCGTCCGGAGATTTCCCCTCAAAAATTTCGCGGATAAACATCTTGCAGAGCGGAATTGGAAGCTGATAGATCAGTCGTCCGATTCCAAGCGCACTATATGCAATAACTTCCTTCTCGTCGAAGAAGATCTTTCCTACATCGAGCGCAAGCTTCGCTTCTTTGTAAGACTTGGATACTTCTTTGATGTCATTGACGATCGTACCATATGCGATACGGACATTCTCTTCTCCTTCTGCTTTCAGAAGATCAAGAATCTCATGTGCAGTCTTGTCCATCTCCGGATATCCATCGCCAGGACCTAATTCTTTTACTACGATGATGTTCTTCTCATCAACAGCTGTAATAAAGTCCTTGCCCTTTCCACCCAGAACAAAACGGAGACTGTCAAGCGCACTGACATCTCTTTCCCGAGAAGTCTCAACTATAAAGATATCACGTTTTACCTCTGTGTCAATATGTAATTTTTTGGCGCGATTATAAATATCCACCAGAAGAAGGTTGTCAAGAAGAAGGTTTTTGATGAAATTATCCTTGTCAAAACGCTCCTTATATGCTACCAGAAGATTCTGGATCTGGAAGGCTGCAATCTTGCCAACCATATAAACATCTTCACTGCCGCCATTGGCGATCAGAATGTACTCCAGCTGGTGTTCATCATAAATTTTGAAAAACTGATACCCCTGAATCACCTGACTTTCTGCCGGAGATTCTACAAACGAAAGAACGGCATTCTCATAATCTCCAGGCTCCGGAAATGTTGTCGCCAAAGTCTTTCCATCTGTATCCATCACTCCAAGATCAATCCTTGTAATTGATTTCAACCCTTCAATCGTATTCTGCAGTATCTGATTTGATATCATATTCTCTCTCCTCCATCCTCCGTGGTTCTATACACTTTGTACAATCTTCATCCCCCGCAACTGTGGACTTAGCCATATACATATAATACTTTAATACATATTACCAAAAAAATAAAGAGGAAATCACATTTTTTTATGCATTTCCTCAATTGAGTTTATTATAAAATTTATTCTATCAAAAAAGATTTTTTGATTTTTTTTATTATTTTCAGTCTTTTGTCGCTTCAATTATACTTCTTTTCTTTTTTGCTCTTTTTTGATCTCCCGTTTTAAAATCCTTTTACCGATAAAATTTTTCAGGTGATCTGCCCAGTTCTCACCATTTGCAAAGGAAGCAATACTATGTCCTGTTCCAAACCACATTCTGGTATTCAGCTGCTCTTTGCACCGGTAAACAAACTGTTCCTGCCAAGGGAAATCCATGCTGGCAATCACACAGTCTACTTCTCCGCCGTTGACCAGATTGGTGATCCTGTCATCCTCACTTTCGTCTGCCGGTACTGCTTTCATACCGACAACCTGAATCCCACTGTATGCCTCATGCAGATAGCCCTGCAGTCTGTCTCCTTCTTCCTCAGATCCTGCCAGTATAAATATCTTACAGCGGTTCTTATGAAAATAATGGAATACCATCTTCAGCATCGTCTGATCCTCCATCTCCTGGATCCGCTTTCTATCTGTGATCTTTGCAGCTTCAAGAATCGCCATATCTCCCGGAAGCAGAAGATCCAGTTTCTCCAGCTCTTCCTTCATACCGTCAAGCTGTGTCGCTCTCATCAGGGTATCCACCGTAACAATATCTACTGTGTTAAGTTCTTCTGTCTGCATATATTCTGCAATGATCTTCATCGCATCTTTTGCCGTACAGTTATCAAGCTGTACGTCCAGTACGTTCATTTTTTCATTCATTTGCCTCACCCGTTCCATTTTCTCGGTTTTTGCGGTCAAGCGATTATATCAAACATACCGTGCTTTTTCAACAAACGTTGCAAAATATTCACATTTTTTAAAATTTGTAATATTATTGTAAATTCCCAGTCTCATTCTTCCTGGATTTTTTTGAAATGATTCCTCCGATCCGCCCGGTTTCTTTTGATGACAGACTCTTCCAGCCATCTTCCAGAACCTTATCGAGAAGTCCAAGCTCCTCCGCAATCTCGTATTTTACCCGCTCACTTGTTTCCAGATTGGGGATATCTTCGCGTCTGATTTTCTTTGTCTTTGTGCTTTTCATACCTTTCAACTCCTTTTTCAGAGTGTTTCCCCAATTACGGATTTTATACATTTATACCTGGTTATTATAAAAGAAGCCGGAAACATTACTTCCGACTTCTTCTCCTTCTGCCTTTTCTTTATCGGCAAAGCTCTCTTATTTTTTATTCGGGATCCGGAATGATAACTGCTGCAACAAAATAGGCAACCACGGCAGTCCCACAGCTTACGCAAGCCAGCAAAACACCTCCAAGCCGGATCAATGTAGGATCGATATTAAAATATTCTCCAAGACCTCCACATACACCGCAGATCTTACGGTTTGTTACGGATCTGTATAATCTTTTCTGTTCCATAAAAATTCCTCCTAAAAGTTTCTCCTATTTTTGTGTTTCTTCTATTATATATGTGTTTCATCTGATACATTTTTCTGTCTATGTTAATTCTAATGGAAACGGATCTCCACGCTGCCTGCTCCGTTCGATATCTCAATCGTGCGTTTACTGCCATTATCGATTGACTTCTCTGTGCTTAAGCCGCCAAAATCTATATCTTCTCCAATTTCTACCGAACCGGCACTGCTATCCAGTTCATAATTATAATCCTCCACTTTTCCTTCCAGATTCAGTGTGACGCTTCCAGCACCACAGTCAATGTCCACTTCTTTTTCCACTGTTCCATAAAAATCCAGACTTCCGGCACCTGTTTCTACATCTAACTCCTCTATATCTGCATTTTTTATTGTACAGCCTGATGCCCCGCTTTCAATCTTAAGGCTTTTCGCATTTAGTCCATCGATCTCTGCTGTTACTGCACCATATTCCATGTCCACCTGATCGAACTTGTAATCTCTTGGAAGATAGATCACAAGTATTCCCTTTACGTTTCTCACATTTTTGAAATCGAAACTGCTGCGCATTTTCATTGTTATTTCCAGAGTTTTCCTGTCATCGGACAGTCTTTTCTGCACTGCATTTTCCGTTTTCATCCTGGAATCATCCACATGGATCTTATCATCCGTCCCCGTCTTGATCTGTACCTCACTTGCACCGATATCAAGCTTCAGATTCTCTACGTTCGAAAATGTCTCCTCTGATACAACATTTTCTGTCTCTTCCGGCTCATCATCGTCGTCATCATCATCCCAATCTTCCTCGAAAGAAACGTAATCCTTTCTTATAATACCAATTCCATTCGGATATGCTTTTTCAAACTGTGAAAATGTGACTCCAAGACATAACGCAATGATACAAAATACAACTCCTGCCCCTGTCAGGCTTATAATAACTGTCCAGAAAATCTTCCATCCTTTTTTCATCTGCATTCACCTCTCTTTTTCTGAAATGGTATGCGACAAAGATTTACAAATCCACGGAACATCATTGGAATCAGTTTGATGCATCCCCATCCGATCAATACTGTAAATACTGCCCCAAGTGCCAGCAGCAGGCAGCCGACACCAAGCATTCCGATTCCAAGAGCCGGGGAATAAAACAGCTGACCAAATCCGTGAATCCCCAACAGAATCCCTACGGCTGCGGTTGCAACTGCTGCCACCCAGATCGCTATTGCTGATATTGCAAGTACGACCAGAACTCCAAATGCCGCCAAAAGAAGACCAAGTGCTGTCGGAACTACAATTGGAAGCCCAATCAAAAGGATACAGATGATCAAAATGATCTTGCCGGCACTGGATTTCTTCCGTGGCATTTCTGTCGTCTGACCCGCACCATATCCCTGATTTCCCGCATATGTATATCCCTGATTAGAATTGGCTGTATAAGAATACTGTCTTTTTGAAAATGGATTCCTGTCATTCTGTGACTGGCTTTCTCCACATGTCTCCGAATAGCGGTCTTTATAATAGCCATCTTTTCCCGCCGGATACTCACTGGTATCAAAACGTCTGTCCTGATATCCTCTCTCTCCGTACTCTCCATAACTTTCCGCCTCATCGGTATTGCCATTTATCCCGGCACGGATCGTTTCTGCAAGCTTTGCAGGACTTCCCAGCTCTTCGATTACCTTTTCTTCATTCTCGCTTCCGGCATCATCAAAATAATCGTTGTAATACTGCATTGCTTCTTCTCTTTCTTCTTTCGAAATTCCTTGAAGCAGTGCATCTAATTCCCTCATATACTCTGTACGGCTCATTCGGCTGCACCTCCCTCGAACATCTCTGTAATCTTCCTTGTGTAGTTCTTCCATTCGACTTTATACAAATTAAGCTGTGCCATTCCTTTTTCTGTAACTTTATAGTATCTGCGGTTTCTTCCGTCAAACTGCATATCGTAGACTTCCAGGCATTCATCTTTCTGAAGTCTTCTGAGTACCGGGTACATCGTTGATTCCGATACATCCAGAACTCTCCGGACATCCTGTGTGATCTTATATCCATAGGTTCCTTCCTGTTCCCGTGATACAACGGCAAGCACGATTGAATCAAGGAGGGCAGCTCCGGTGTTAAATACCATATGATTCACATCCTTTTATTGTTTGTTATATTGTTTTGTTAAGCATATTATACGTTATATAATATAGTGAGTCAATATAATATTGTATAAGACTTTCTGAAGATTTCCTAAAGAAATGGGTGGGAGACGGATGGTGGGAGGGAGGTTGTGACAGCTTGCGGATAGAAATAAAGTCCCCCTCTTCCCACGGGGCGAAGGCATTCCGATGAGCCTCTGAATGCGAACATTGTGTCAGCAATGGCTTCCACAATGTTTGAGTCTCATCTCCATTGCCCCTCAAGGGAAGTGGTGGACTTTATTTCTATCTGCAAGCCGCTCAAGGTTATCGAATGACCAACCATCCGCTTGGGCGGACTGCCAGGGCTGATGCTGGGGCGAAATTTGAAGGATTGTGAAAAGGGGACACACAGCGCCTGTAAGGCGACTGTGCTGGGGGATCAAATATTTTAAATATGGGGGTAAAGAAAATATGTAATTACTATTTGAATGATTAGAATAATAGGGATTCCTAATTTGAATTTCAGGTGGCGGGTTTTGTGGTGGTAGTGTTTCATGGCGAGGAGGGCGGCTGGGGAGCCGCCCAGAAGGGCCAGGAGGATGAGGGTGCGTTCGGGGATTCGCCATTTGTTTTGGCGGGCTTTGGTTTTATCGGCGGCGTAGGTGAAGTAGGTGATGATGTTGATCAATAGCAGGTATGCAAGGAGTATTATTTTAATCATTTTTGTAGTCCTCCAGGTGGATTTCTTTGCGAAGGGTGAAGGAGTAGATGATCTGTTCTTTTACTTTTTTCCGGATGATCTGTTCAAGGGCTTTGGTGTAAAGGCGGAGCTGTTCCCGGTAGCGGTCTTTTAGTTCGGCTTCGGTTTGTACACGGTCGGTTTTATAATCGAGTACGATGATTTCTCCGTCTTCTTCAAAGTAAGCATCAATAATTCCCTGGATCAGTACCATTTCACCCTTTTTCTGATCCGGATAAAATTCTTTTGCATCTACACCGAGAACAAACGGCTGCTCGCGGTAAAGTGTTTTTGCCCTGGCTGCATTTTGCATTCTTTTTCCCACATTCGTATTAAGAAACTCCATAATTTCTTTTTTTTGAATACACCCGGCTGTTCCCGCATCCAGGTATCCTTCGTTTTTCAGATTCTCTATGTTTTCCCGCAGTAAATCCATCGTATATATTTTCGAAAAATCGAGAAGCTCCATTACTTTATGATAAGCTGTTCCTTTTGTTGCTCCTTTTACCTCTTCTTCCTCTTTCATAAAATTCGGAAGGATTGGAACAATCTCCTCTTCCGGAATCAGTATTTCTCCATCTTCTTCTTCCGAAGCTGCCGCATATTTTTTCAGCTCTGACACGGTGTACTTCATTTTCAGCTGATCTTCACCCTGATACGGATATCTGTAGGAAAATGCTTCCTCGATTTTTGCCCGAAAACGTTCATCTGTCACAGACATCGGATGTTCTTCTGCTTCTATTTTTTCAAGGAACACCTCTTTTTCCAGATAATCTGCTGCTTCCTTATCCACTTCACCTTCTACAAGCGTATCAACACCAATCACTTTTAATTCGATTGGAACTTCTTCTGTTTTACGCACTGCCGCCGGAAGGATCCAGTCATAATAAGACGTTGCACGTGCAAGTTTTGTAAAGTCCAGTGTTTCTTTCTGACTATTTTCCTGTTCCAGCTGACAGGCTTCCAGTTTGTCTGCCGCATGTGGAACCGTTCCGGTAAGAATCAGCTTTTCCTTTGCACGTGTAAGTGCTACATAAAGCACACGAAGCTCCTCACCAAGATTTTCCAGACCGATTTCATTTTGAATAACTTTCTTTAATAGTGTCGGAGATTTGGTTCGCCTCTCCAGATCGATCGCATCGATTCCAAGCCCCAGATCCGGATGGATCACAACGCTTGCCGTGGTATCCTGAATGTTGAACCTCTTTCCCATTCCGGTCACGATCACAACCGGGAATTCCAATCCTTTACTCTTATGGATACTCATCAGACGAACTGCATCCGTCTGCTCATCGTAAAGCCCGGCTTCCCCAAAGTCTACATTATATTTCTTGAGCTGATCAATATAACGGACAAAATGATACAGTCCCTTATAACTGGTTGCCTCAAATGCCTTTGCCCTGGTGATCAGCATATCAAGATTCGCACGCCTTCCTTTTCCTCCTGGCATTGCCGCGATATAATCCCGGTATCCTGTCTTTTTCATGATCTCCCACAGGAGATCATGGATTGCCGTGTACGGTATCCGCTCCCGGAAATAAAAGAGCCATCCAAATACATCGCGCACTTTTTTCAGAATGCCCGCCGGAAGATCTGTCTTTTTTTCCGGATCCGCTGTTTCCAGTACATTCTGATAAAATGGTACTTCTGCATTCAATTCTCTGATCTGTGCCAGTTCTTCATTTGTCATTCTTCCAAACGGGGATTTCAGCACTGCAACGAGTGGAATGTCCTGACGAAAATTGTCAAGTACACGCAGATAGTCCATCATCCATCCAATTTCCAGAGTTTCAAAATACCCATCTGCCGATTCAGCCAGAACCGGTATTCCCTCATCCTGCAAAATTCGTGTAACAGTATCGGTCCACCCTGCAGGGCTTCTTGTCAGGATTACAATATCCTGATAGCGTATCGGTCGCAACATTCCCGTTTCTTTATCTACAATCTGCTGATTTTCCATCAGCTCTCCGATTCTTTGTGCGATCAGACGGACTTCCAGCTCTTTTGCCGTCTGGCTTCCGCTTCGCACAGAAAGCCCGGTATCCTCTTCCTCACTTTTTGTATCCAGAAGAAGAATTTCTGTCTCATTCTTTTCGGATTCCGGGTAAGAAGCTCCCACATAAAGTGCAGCATTCTCATCGTATGTGATCCTTCCAAGCTCTTCGGTCATGATCTGTCGGAAAATGAAGTTTACCGCATCCAGCACTTCTGCCCGGCTTCGGAAATTTTTGTGCAGATCGATTCGCCTGTTTCCTCCGTCCGTCAGACTGTAGGTATTGAATTTTTCCATGAAAAGCTCCGGCCTTGACAAGCGGAAACGGTAAATACTCTGCTTCACATCTCCTACCATGAAGAGATTATTTTCCCCTCTGCTGATCCGGGACACACTGGTCAGGATCGCCTCCTGGATCAGGTTACTGTCCTGATATTCATCGATCATTACTTCCTCAAATGTATTCTGATACTCCTTGGCCACCTCAGAAGGCACTCTTTTTCCGTTTTCTTTTCTTGTCAGGATCTGCAAGGCAAACTGTTCCATATCCCGGAAATCGATCAGATTTTTTTCTGCCTTCTTAGCTGCAAGTACCCTCTGGTATTCTTTTACCAGACTGACCAGCTCATGCATCACCGGAATGCAGATTTTCCGGTCTGCTTCCATCTCAGATGGCGGCTGGAAAAAATAATTGTTTCGAATGTCATCGATAAGTTTCTTCCAGGTATCCCGATAGGCTCTTACCTGCTCTCTTTTTGTCGGATCTACTGCGTCATCTTTCTTTCTGGACAGAGTTTTCCATGCCGGCTTTTCTTTCAGTGCCTCATACATTTCTTCATAGCTCTTTGCCGCAAAAAGCTTTCTCAGAACTTTCTGATCCGCTTCCAGCATTTCTCCATACATATACGGTCCGTCCGGTTCCATGCAGATCTGGTCCGCTTTTTCCATCAGCATCTGCATATCCGCAACTGTTCTCCGGATATACTCCATCACCTTTTCAATATAAATGGCTTTTTCCCCGCTCTCTTCGTACATCCTTGCACAGTCATCCAGCCACTCCTCCGGATCCGGATAACTTCCGGCAAATTCATACAGTCTGCTGATGATTTCTTCCACCTGCAGATCTTCCCTTCCGGTTGCAAAAGTCTCCACAAAACGCAGGAAATCCTCGTTTCCTTCTTCATATTTTGCTTCCAGAAGCTCTTTCATCACGTCCTGCTTCAAAAGCTTTAATTCTCCTTCTTCCGCAATACGGAATCCCGGATCCAGATCGATCGTGTGAAAATACTCCCGGATCACAGACAGGCAGAAGCTGTGGATCGTTGTAATCTTTGCTGTATGGATCAGGGCAGACTGCCGCTTCAGATGTTCACTTGACGGATCCTCCTCCAGCTCCTTCTCAATCGCAGCACCGATTCTTTCTTTCATCTCAGCCGCCGCCGCCTCAGTGTAGGTCACGATCAGCATATGGTCGACATCCACCGGATTTGCATCCCTTGTCAGCCTCGCAATAATCCGCTCCACCAGAACAGCAGTTTTCCCGGAACCAGCGGCTGCTGACACCAGAATATTATGATCGCGCAGGTCGATCACCTGCTGCTGTTCTTCGGTCCATTTTACTCCCATGTCTGCTTCTCCTCTTCCAGCTTCGCCATAATTTTCTCCATTACAATTTCCTTCGGAAGCTTCTCAAGCTTCCGGTATTCATATCCTTCGATCTGCTCATCAAATCCGCAGATATCCCGGTATGGGCAATACGTACAGCCATTTTGTGTACCCATCTCATACGGCAGTGCCTCCGCCTTTCCACGGTACATTGCTCCCTGAAGATCAGTCCGCCTTTTCTGTGCATAAGTCAGCACTGCATCAAATTCTTCCGGCAGGAGCATTTTGGATGCTTTTGAATAGCCGTTTTTCGTCTTTCCTGCCGGAATCACAAGCGAATTACCTGAAAAATCCGCATCCAGTCTCTGAATCACGGCATCCTCCTGACGGATGATTCCATCCAGCCGAAGCTCCTTTAAAATTGCCTCTTCCAGTTTTTCTTCATCCAGCTCTTTCCCGACGATCGGATCCTTCATCCGATAGTAGAAAATGCCTGCCGGCACAATCTTTTTACCCGGATGTTTTCTTTCCTCCAGCCGGACCGCTTCTTCCATATACACCACCAGCTGCATCTGCAGACCATGATAAAAAGCTGCCATATCAAAACTCTTTGCCCCGGTTTTATAATCCAGGATCTTCACATAGACCTGATCTTCCGTCTCACATGTATCGATCCTGTCAATCTTTCCGCTTCCAAAGCTTACCTCACAGCCCTCCGGTTTAAAGCTTCCCTTCCGAAGCTGCTTTGTCATCGCCCAGACCGTCCGGTTCATCATACGTTTCATACGTGGCACGATATACGCGTTCCGCGCACTGCTGTAGATTACGGTATTGCTGTAATCTACGATACTCTCATCCACGCTTTCCGACGCAAACTGTTCCTGCTGCTCCTTTGTAACCTCAGTCCATTCCAGGCCTTCCCGTTCTACCCGTCGGGCATATTTTTCCAGTGCTTTATGAAAAATATTTCCAAAATCAAGAGCAGCAAATTCATAGACCTCTCTCTCCTTAAGGCGAAGTCCATAGGTCAGAAAATGCGCACAGGCACAGGCAGCAAATTTCTCCAGTCTTGAAATGCTTGGTGCCCAGTCTCCATAAAGCTTCCGTGCGGTCTGCAAAGTCAGATCGTCCTCCGGCCTGCGGTATCTGCTGATCCTTGCCAGATCGTGCACCTTTTCGTTCCATTCCTCCTGCGCACAATACCAACGGTACAGCTCCTGCCAGCTGCCTTCCTCCATCTTTTTCGGGTTCTGTAATCCTTCGATCAATGACCCGATCCCGGTCTGTGGAAGCATTTCTTTTGTCTCCATCCCATACTGATCCATATTAAATACAGGAAGCTTTGTATACATCCGCTTCAGATCCCCGATCAGATATGCCGCCCTCCTGCTCTTTCCATCGGCCGATACTTTACTGTAGGTCAGCATCAGTTCTTCCGTCGGCTTTGTCATGTGCAGATACAGATAAAATTTCTGGATGTAACTTTTTTCTCTTGTTCCCGGTGCAAGCGCAATTCCTCTTTCTTCAAAACGCTCCCGGTCTCTGTCTGAAATCAGTCCACCTGCGGATGCATTTCCCGGAATCAGAGAATCATTGACTCCCAGAAGGATCAGCGCCCGGATATCTTTCAGTCTCGTTCGCTCAATATCTCCTGCCATCACTTCATCCAGACTTGGCGGAATTACACCGATCCTTGCCTCTTCCATTCCGGCATCCAGAAGCTCCCTGTACTCTTTGAGCGCAATCCGCTCATCTCCAAGAAGACTTACAAACTTGTCAAACAGCTCCATCACCACACGATAGATCTGTGCATATTCTTTTGCAAGTGCAAGCTCTCCTGCTTCTGCAAATTGATTCTCCAATACTTTTACCTGCTTCTGGATTTCTTCTTTTTCCAGAAATTCACAGATTGCAAGCGTCACATCCCGCACTGTCTTCTGACGCTGCTTTAAGACAAACACCAGCTCTTCTGTTTTCTCCACAAAGCATACCCGAAGATGATTCAGTACCTCCAACTCTTCCTCGGTCGTATCCTTCGCTCTGCGGATCCATTTTTCCTGCCATTTTTTGTAACCACGGATGCCCAGCGCAAGTACATAATTTTCCAGAAGATCCAATTCCTCACCGGTAAATCCGACCAGATCCGTTCTTAAGAAACGGAACACACTTTCTGCAGAAAAATTCTGTTCTGCCATCGCAAGAAGACTCCGGATATACTCCACAAAAGAATTTAAAAGTACATTCCGCTTATAATCCATGAAAACCGGAATCTCATACTCCCGGAAAGTCTTCTCGATCTCATCCGCATAGAGATTCATGTCACTTGCGATCACCGCGATCTCCCGGTAACGATATTCTTTCTTACGAATTAAAAAACGTATCCTCTGGGCAGCGCATTCTACTTCCATCCTGGGATTTGCCGCTGCATAAACCCGCACATTTGACTGCTTTTCCCTGTAAGTCCTGCCACTGTAACGGAACAGTTCCTTCTCCAGAAATGCAAGTGCCGGCGCATTTCTAAAACGCCAGACCGGCTCCTGGTACAGACAGACCGGCTCTTCGACCAGCACCTTTTCCTCCCCTGCAATCTTCACAAGAGACGTCACCATCTGCTTACTCAGCGCAAACAGCTGATACTTGTCTTTCATCACGTAAGGATCTTCCCTCTTATCCATCGTGACAGTAATCATCACCTTCTGACAATGATGCAGCATTTCCCCCAGTACCTTGTTCTGAAGCGGCGTAAATCCGGTAAACCCATCCAGCGCGATCACACTGTCCTTCAGCATTCTCGATTTGTCCATCACATTGCAGAGAATGTCCAGAATTTCTTCTTTTGTAATATATTTATCTGCAAGATATTCTTCAAATGCTTGATACATCACCTGGATATCCTTCAATTTCCAGGCAAGATACGAAGACTCATCTGCCTCCGTGATCATATCATCCATGCCATCCGGGGAAATGTTGTACTGCGTCAGCTCGGAAATAACGGATTTCACCTCACTGATGTAACCTGGCTTTTTGATATTTCCTTTTAAAACCTTTAGCGAATCTTCTTTTTTCCCCGCGAGTCGCCTGAGAATCAGATTCTTTCCTTCATCATCCAGAATCTCCCTGCTTCCATTCCCTGTTTCTTCCAGAACACGAAAAGCAAGACGTGCAAAACTCAGCACGTCTATGTTCATAATTCCATGTCTCGGATGCCGCAGGACCAGTTCCTTCTGCGTCTGCATCGTGAACTGTTCCGGCACCAGAATAATATAATTAATATCAGGATGTTTCATTGATTCCCGAATGATATGTTCATATAGATAATGTGACTTGCCCGAACCCGGATTTCCAAAAATAAACTGTAAAGCCATCTGTTATACCCTCCCGTCAAGCTCTTTCGGCACGTATGCAGATACATGGATTCCATCTTCTTTGTATTCTTCCTCCAGCAGTTCTCCATACTTCCGGATGAGCTGGATTTTCCCGGATTCCTGATAGGAATAAACTCGTTCGATATAAATTTTCTGCTCCCGCAGGATCTCTTCTATTGCCTGAAGAAGCGCCTCCAGACCTTCTCCGGTCTTTGCAGACACCTGTACGATCCGGTCTGCCTTAAAGTCACGTACCGTCAGGCTTTCCCCGATCCTGTCCATCTTGTTAAATGCCGTGACCACCGGTTTGTCCATTGCCTCCAGACGCTGCAGTGTCTCATACACCACATACATCTGCTCATCCATCTGTGGATTGGATGCATCGACTACATGCAGGATCAGATCCGCATACTTCGCTTCTTCCAGCGTACTTTTAAATGCATCGATCAGATGATGAGGCAGCTTCCGGATAAAGCCTACCGTATCTGTCAGAAGAATCTCCTGCCCACTTGGCAGCTTCCGGCTTCTTGTCGTCGGATCAAGAGTTGCAAAAAGCTGATCCTCCTGCAGCACACCGGCTCCGGTCAGTGTGTTGAGAAGCGTGGACTTTCCGGCATTGGTATAACCGACAATTGCCACGACCGGGATCCGGTTCTTCGTCCGCTGTTCGCGTGTCAGTTCCCGGTGTCTCTTCACCTCCCTGAGTTCACGGTTCAGCTGTGCGATCCGGTTCTTGATGAGTCTCCGGTCCATCTCCAGCTTCTTTTCTCCCGGTCCTCTGGTTCCGATTCCACCTCCCAGACGTGACATCGCCCTTCCTGCCCCAGTAAGCTGTGACTGCCGGTACTTAAGCTGTGCCAGTTCTACCTGGATCTTTCCTTCACTTGTAGAAGCCCGTCCTGCAAAAATATCCAGAATGACCATCGTCCGGTCCATTACCTTCACATCCAGAATATCCGTCAGATTGTTCATCTGTGCCGGAGACAGCTCATCATCACAGACGATCCCGGTTGCGTCAAGCTCCCACAAAAGCTCCCGGATTTCCTCAATCTTGCCTTTTCCGACATAAGTTCCCGGATGGACAAGCTCTCTTTTCTGGATTACCCGTCCGACCGCTTCCGCACCTGCGGTCTTCACCAGATCCTTTAACTCATCCAGAGAATCTTCCGTGTCATCGTTCTCCCTTGTACTGACACCGACCAGAATTACCCTTTCCTTTTCTTCTTTTATTTCATAAAGTGCCATATTATTCTCCCCTGCCAGATTTCTTTCCGTCCCGGATCAGATCTGCTCATCCGATCCGCTCTACTGCTGATCTCCTTCCGAAATCTGTGTATTTAAAAATTCCTGCTCTTTCAGCGCTTTTTTGTCATCTGGATTTGCTTTCAGATAACTGTCCAGCTTCTCTTTTGCAGACTGGTAATCCCCTGCTTTTTCATAGGCAACTACCAGATTATATGCCATTTCTTTTAGCAGCTCTTTTCCTGCGCCTGAAAGCTCCTGCCCATTTTCGAAATAATACACTGCCTTTTCCGGTTTATCCAGTTCCAGATCGCAGATTCCCAGAATATTATAAAGAGTTGCTGTCTCTTCCGTTCCATTCTTCAATGCTTTTTCCAACGCCTTCTCTGCCTTTTCATACTTTTTCTGTTCCCAGTAGCAGAGTCCGAGTCCGCGATAAGCCTCTCCCAGATTCTTCTTTTTGTCTACCGCATCCTGGAATTCCACCTCTGCATTTTTATAGTCTTTTTCTTCCAGATACTTCGTTCCTTTTTTTACAGAACCAGCACATCCCGTTACTGTCATACAAAGTGCTACAAGGATCCCTATGATTACCTTTTTCTTTCTTCCTGCTGTCACTGTTATCGTTTCCTTCCTTCTATATTGATATATCATCTGTTATTCCAGAATATGCTCCATTCCCTGGTTCATGATGGTCTGGATATGATCATCAGCAAGGGAATAGAACACCGTTTTTCCTTCCCGTCTGTTCTTCACAAGCTTCATCTGCTTGAGCATCCGGAGCTGATGGGAAATCGCGGACTGCGTCATTCCAAGAACTTCCGCCAGATCACAAACACACATCTCAGACTGAAAAAGAACACATAAAATCCGGATCCGCGTGGTATCTGCAAATACCTTGAAAAAATCAGCAAGATCCTTCAAAACCTCTTCATCCGGTATATGCCCCTCTGCCTTATGTACAAGTTCTTCGTGTATACAAAATGTATCACAACATTCTACTTCTGTCTTTTTCATAGTTACCCCTTTCATATGAACAAGTATTCATATATCTATTATGCCAAATGATCTCTTTACGGTCAACTGTTTCCATTGATTCCGGCATGCAAAGTAAAAAAGAAGTTACTGTTCACTCCCCAATGTCATTTAGTTAAGTTACAGGGTTAGCCCCTAATTGTGGGTCTAACCCAAATTTTTTCAAAAAAGCTACCCAAAGGGTTGACATAGGGTGCAAAATGTGCGGCCGCTCTCGCTACTGATAAATTTGTTGAGGTAGCGAGAGCGGCCCTTGAATTAGTGGTATATCACTTTCTCAAGGAGGCACATGATCATGATTCATCAACAAATCAAAGAACTGTTTTTTTCTTCTGTGGAACACATTGTTTCTGATATTTCACAGTATGCTGTCCATCCCGATTCCGATTTCAAGAGAAGCAAAAAAATCCCTGCCCAGAAACTTATTTCCTTTCTCGTTTCACAAGGCTCATCTTCCACCAGGGTTGAAATGCTTGATTTCTGGGGACTGGATTCTTCCATACCAACCGCTTCTGCTCTCAGCCAGCAGCGCGCAAAGCTTAAACCTGATGCGCTGGAAGCTGTATTCCGGCACTTTAATTCCACTTCCATGGAATTGCCGCCCGCTTCCTTTATGGATTCGCATTACCGTTTCCTGGCTGCCGATGGCTCTACCTGCACTTTTTTCAGCACTCCGGCTTTCTCATCACCAGACTACTACTGTTGCCCGGCACGATGTTTTGGATGGAATAAAAAATGTCTATATCGGTGACCGCGGCTATTGCTCTTATAATAACATGGCACATGTTGTGGAACAGGGACAGTATTTCCTGTTCCGTACCAAGGATATCCATTCCAAAGGACTGGTCGGCAATTTTAATTTTCCAGATGCGGAATCCTTCGATATTGATGTCAGCGTCATACTGGTCCGGAGCCATTCGAAAAAAGTTTTGGCAGACATCCACACAGAAGGTTACATACGCTTTGTTGATCAGGCAGCTGCTTTCGATTACATTGAATATGGAAGTTATGATACATATGAGCTGTCCTTCCGTATTCTACGCTTCCCTATCAGCACTTCTACATACGAGTGCATCGTGACCAATCTGCCACGTGATGAATTCCCTGTGGAACGTATCAAAACCTTGTACAATGCCAGATGAAACATTGAATCCTCATTCAGGAAACTGAAATATACCATTGGGTTGAGTAATTTCCATGCGTATAAACCCGAATACGTGAAACAGAAAATATGGGCAAGGCTACTTGCATCATTATAATCCGTTTTGAGGCAGATTTGCAATCTGTCTTCTTGTTATGCTTTCCTTCATGAGTAAATCGTAAACATATCTGTAAAACGGTTCCACTAAGGCTCATCTATAATTTGTTCTGTAAGAATTCACTTCCTGATTAAACGTTAACTAAATGACATTGTACTGTGAACAGTAACAAAAAGAATGTGCATCTCCGACACGTAGTGCCTTTTGTTTCATAGGAAGTTCCTATGAAATAAAAAAGGAAAAACAGACTGCAAATAAATCTTCACAGTCTGCCCGAAATCTCTATTTTTTATTCTTTACAATTCATCAATCTGCCAGTCGATTGGCTCTACACCATGCGCCTCAAGGAATTTATTTGTCTGGCTAAACGGTTTGCTTCCGAAAAATCCACGATACGCAGAAAGCGGACTCGGATGCGGTGCTTCCAGGATCAAATGGTTCGGATTGGTCAGCATTCTCTTTTTCATCTGTGCCGGTCTTCCCCACAGAATAAATACAATCGGCCTGTCCTGGGTATTGAGTACACGGATTGCTGCATCTGTAAATTCTTCCCAGCCAATTCCACGATGTGAATTAGCCTGATGTGCTCTTACCGTAAGAACCGTGTTGAGAAGAAGTACTCCCTGCTCCGCCCATTTCACCAGATTGCCGTGGCTTGGGATCGTACATCCCAAATCATCATGCAGTTCCTGATAAATATTCACCAGTGACGGTGGAATATCAACCCCTGGTTTCACAGAAAAGCTTAAACCCTCTGCCTGTCCATCTCCATGATATGGATCCTGACCAAGGATCACAACCTTGACATCCTTAAGCGGTGTCAGATGAAATGCATTAAAGATGTCATCTGCCGGAGGATATACCCGGTGTGTCCGGTATTCCTGATTCACTGTTTCAAACAGTTTCTTATAGTATGGCTTGGAAAATTCACCTTTCAGTGCATCCAGCCAGTCATTGTTAATTGCTGCCATATTCCCCACCTTTTCTCTACAGACGTACCGATACGCCTTTTTCTCTCAAATATTCTTTTACTTCTCTGATTTCCAGCTCTTTATAGTGGAACAGGGATGCCGCAAGTGCCGCGTCTGCCTTCCCCTCTTCACCGAGTGCTTCGTAGAAATGCTCCAGATTACCTGCTCCTCCAGATGCGATTACTGGAATTGATACATTTTCCGCGATCGTCCTTGTCAGCTCCAGATCGTATCCGGCCTTCGTGCCGTCACAGTCCATACTGGTCAAAAGAATCTCTCCTGCGCCAAGTGCTTCTACTTTCTTCGCCCACTCGACCGCATCAATTCCCATATCAATGCGTCCGCCATTTTTATAGATATTCCACCCACTGCCGTCTTCTCTTCTTTTCGCATCAATCGCGACAACCACACACTGGCTTCCAAACTTCTCCGCTGCTTTCCGGATCAGTTCCGGTCGATTGATTGCAGAAGAATTGATGGAAATCTTGTCCGCACCTTCACGAAGCAATGCCTTAAAATCGTCAACGGTCCGGATTCCACCACCTACCGTAAATGGAATAAACACACACTCAGCAACTTTACGCACCATGTCAACCACCGTGCTTCTGTCGTCCGAAGATGCCGTGATATCCAGAAATACCAGTTCATCCGCACCTGCCTTATCATAAGCCTTCGCAATCTCAACCGGATCTCCTGCATCTTTGAGATCCACAAAATTCACACCTTTTACAACCCGTCCATTCTTCACATCAAGACATGGGATAATTCTCTTTGTAAACACTGTCTGCCCTCCTACAATTCTACAAAATTTTTCAGTATCTGAAGTCCTGTATCACTGCTCTTTTCCGGATGGAACTGGCAGGCAAATACATTTCCCTGTTCAACCGAAGCATGAATATGTGTGCTGTACTCGGTTGTCGCTTTTACAATACTTTCATCTGTTGCTTTCAAATAGTAGGAATGAACAAAATATACATACGGCTCTTCAGGTAAATCTTTAAACAATCTGCCGTCATTCTGAAGCTTCAGAGAGTTCCAGCCCATATGCGGGATCTTAAGTCCCGGACAGTCCGGAATTCTAAGGATCTCTCCTTTTAGAATACCAAGCCCCTCCACACCTGGCGTCTCGTCACTTCTTTCAAACAAAAGCTGAAGCCCAAGACAAATTCCAAGAAGCGGGATTTGTCTCTTTGCTACTTCGCGAAGCACTTCATCCAATCCATATTTTTTCAGATTGTACATGGCATCGCCAAATGCACCGACTCCCGGAAGGATCACTTTATCGGCAGAAAGTATCTCTTCTCTGTCTCTTGTGATAACCGCATCCTCACCAAGATATTTTAACGCTTTTTCTACACTTTTAATGTTTCCTGCATCATAATCAATAATCGCTATCATCCGCATATCCTCACGATTTTTATATTCTTGTAGTTATTCAAAAGAGCTTTTTCCGCTCATGTCACAATCTTCTTCCCTGTGTCAATCAGCAATAAGCTCTTTTATAATGTACCACGTTACAGTGTGAATTGCAAGATTCGCGTTTATTTCATGTCCAATTCAAACCAGAACTCAACACCATTGGTATGATTGATCGCACCGTATCCTTTTCCAAAGGAGTCCATGATCGCCTTCACAATGGAAAGCCCGATACCATTTCCCCCGTATTCTCTGGTCCTTGCCTTATCAACCTTATAGAATTTCTCCCAGATATGTGGCAGATCTTCCTCCGGAATCGGCGTTCCGGTATTGAATACGGTAATTTTTGCCATATCATTTTCCTGGGTAATCTTGATCTCGATCACCTTCTCACCATCGATATGGTTCAGTGCATTGTTGACATAGTTCCGGACAACCTGTTCAACCTTAAACTCATCTGCCCAGACATAAACAGGGTTCTTGTGGCGGAAAATCACCTGTGCTTCTTTCTGCTCGATCAGAATATCCAGACTCTGCAGGACACCCGAAATCAATGAAGTAATATCAAACCGTTCAAACTGTACATCATCCTCACCAAATTCCAGCTGGTTCAGGGCAAGTAGATTCTTCACCATCCGGTTCATCTTTCCTGCCTCGTCCATAATGACTTCACAGTAGAACTCCCGGCTCTCCGGATCATCATTGACTCCTTCTTTCAGGCCTTCTGCATATCCCTGGATCAGGGCAATCGGCGTCTTCAGTTCATGGGAAACATTCCCCAGGAATTCACTTCGCATATTTTCTCGTTTTTCTTTCTGCTCAATGTCTTTCTGCAATTTATAGTTGGCTTCTTTCAGATTGGAAATCGTCTTCTCAAGTCTTTCTGACATCCGGTTAAAGTTCTCTCCCAGTACACCGATTTCGTTGCTTCCGCCGCTGGTATATTTTGCATCAAAATCCAGATCGGCCATCTTCTGTGAAAGTGTTGCGAGCTCCATGATCGGCTCCGTGATCCTTTTTGAGAAATACCACGCAAGCAATACACTCACAAGAATCACACATCCGCCGACGACTCCGATAAATCTGTTAAAAATCGTGACTGCCGAACGAATACTCTCCAACGGGCTTCGCATGATAAAGATATCACCATTGTCAAAGTTTCCCCACATAGTCAGGTACTCTGTATTATTTTGCGGATCAACCGACTTGCAGATATCATAACTGTCCGTTTTTTCCAGAACCTCCTGATGATTCTTATCGTACAGGTATCCGAAAAGCTGTACGACCATCATCTGTTTTTCTCTTACATTAGTATAAACCACATTGTATTCTGAATCGATGACTGCAATGGAAATATTATTTTTCTCTGTAAATCTTCCCAGGTCTTTTTCCGGTGTCTCAGAATCGATTGTCCCGTTCTCCACACCTTCCTGCACCATTGTATAAGCCTTTATAAATTCTGATTTCTTATTAGAAATATAATATTTCTCCAGAAAGCTTCCGTTGACGATCATAAATACAACGATCATAAACAGAATCAGACCTACAAAAACAGTCATCATCTGTCTTTTTATTGAATATTTCATGACTGTACCTCGAATTTATACCCCATACCCCAGATAGTCTTAATATAATCTCCTTTATCACCAAGTTTACTTCTCAGCTTCTTTACATGGGTATCAATGGTTCTGGCATCCCCGAAATAATCGTAATTCCATACATTGTTAAGAATCTTCTCTCTCGATAAAGCAATCCCCTGATTCTCCACAAAATAAGTCAGAAGTTCAAACTCTTTGTAACTGAGTTCGATCGGTTTTCCATCGATCTTCACCATATGTGCTGCTTTATCAATCTCGATCCCGTCCGCATGAAGCAGATCATCCGAAGCAAGCGCATTGGTTCTGCGCAGAATCGCAGTAACTCTTGCAACCAGGATCTTCGGGCTGAACGGTTTGGAAATGTACTCATCCACACCGAGTTCAAACCCCTGAAGCTCGTCCCTCTCTTCACTTCTTGCGGTCAGCATAATGATCGGAACCTTTGATTCTTTACGGATCTCACGGCAGGTCTGCCAGCCATCCATATGCGGCATCATAACATCCAGGATAATCAGTGCAATATCTTTTTCCTCATAAAAAATGTCCATTGCTTCCATACCGTCTCCGGCTTCGAGTACCGCATATCCTTCTCTTTCCAGGAAATCGCGCACCAATTTGCGCATACGGCTTTCATCATCTACTACAAGAATTTTCAGTTTATCCATAACTCTCACGGGCTCCTTTTATCACTTTATTTCTAATTATACACCAGAATAGCAGATAATTGTGTTCTTTATGTGAAAGAAGAACAACAGGATCGTAGTTTCGTATTTATTTTTATCCTAAAAAGCCAAGATGCTCTAACAAAATCTTCAGACCAAGCAGAATAAGGATGACCCCACCGACAATTTCGGCTTTGTTCTTATAGCGGGCTCCAAAGACGTTACCAATCTTTACTCCGGCAAAGGAAATGATGAAGGTCACGATTCCGATAAAACAGACCGCCGGAATAATATTTACCTTAAGAAATGCAAAGGTAATTCCTATAGCGAGTGCATCAATGCTGGTTGCTACTGCGAGAAGGAACATGGTCTTCACATCCAGGCTTGCATCGGCTTCCTCTTCGTCATTGTCCAATGCTTCGTGAATCATATTTCCACCAATCAGCGCAAGTAAAACAAATGCGATCCAGTGATCTATAGAAGCAATGGCTTCCTGAAACTGCGCTCCTAAAATATAACCAATTGCCGGCATCAATGCCTGAAATCCGCCAAACCATAAGCCAACGATAGCCGCCTTTTTGAAAGTGCACTTCGGCATAGCAAGTCCTTTACAGACAGAAACTGCAAATGCATCCATGGACAGCCCTACTGCAATCAAAAACAATTCAATTAAACCCATAATTTTTCTCCTTTTTAAAGCTAATCATCTTATCCAATGTGAAAATAATTGTCTGCGGCAATGCTTTGCCTGCACTTGGCTCATCGTATATAATCGAGCAGGCTGACTCCTACTCGATTTGTATACTTTGTACACCATCTCGCTTAACAGCTCGATGATGTACATTCGCCAAATGCAGATACTTGTGCAAGCACAAATTTGCACTTGGCTCATCGTATACACAAAAAAAGACTTATTCGTAGCATAAAATACTACGAATAAGTCTCATTATTTAAAGCTATGCCAGACAGCCATTGCTGTCAGTATGTTGACAAAGCTACGTCATCGCGCCAACTACTCCCTTATCGATAAAAATTATTATATCGGGCAGGTTCTTTTCTGTCAAGCCTGATTCTCTGCAAATTCAGATCAGACTCATTCTCCAAAATCAGCTTTTGACTGCTACGCCATGATCGGCTTTAATGCTTCTGCGAATTTGTCTTTCTTTGCCTGTGCTTCTTCCAGATCTTTTCCAAGTGTTGTGTAATAGATCTTAATCTTCGGCTCTGTTCCTGAAGGACGAACAATAACAGTCTCGCCATCTTCCAGTTTGTAGATCAGTACATTCGCAGAAGGAAGTCCGGTTTCTTCCGGTTTGGTGTAATCTGTAACAGATGCAACTTTGATTCCGGCTACTTCTGTGAGTGGATTCTTACGAAGATTTTCCATGATACCTGCCATCTTGTCCATTCCGCTAAGTCCCGGGAATTCAAAGCTGTCTACTTTGTTCAGATAACGTCCGTACTGCGCGTAGATCTCTTCCAGTCTCTGCTTCAGTGAGCTTCCGATGCTTCTGTAGTAAGCTGCCATTTCGCAGATCAGCATAGATCCGATAACAGCATCTTTATCACGTACATACGGTCCTGCAAGGTATCCGTAGCTCTCTTCAAATCCAAAGATGAAACGGTCTACTTCTCCGGCTCCTTCAAGCTGTGCGATCTGGTCACCGATCCACTTGAATCCGGTAAGTACGCTTCTGAGTTCTACACCGTAATGCTCTGCAACTGCATCTGCAAGCGGAGTAGATACGATTGATTTTACAGCAACTGCTTTCTCAGGCATGGTTCCTTTTTCAATACGTCCTGCGCAGATGTAATCGAGAAGCAGAACACCGACTTCGTTACCACTTACCAGTTCGTAAGAACCATCCGGGCACTTCATTGCAATACCTACACGGTCTGCATCCGGGTCTGTTGCAAGCATCAGATCTGCATCTGTCTCTTTTGCAAGGTTAAGTCCAAGCTCCAGAGCCGCAAAAATTTCCGGGTTCGGATAACTGCAGGTCGTGAAGTATCCGTTTGGATATTCCTGTTCCGGAACGATTGTGATATCTGTGATTCCGATGTCTTTTAATACCTGTGTTACCGGAACAAGTCCTGAACCATTGAGCGGGCTGTATACCAGCTTCAGTCCTGCTGTCTTGCAAAGTCCCGGTCTTACCTGACGTGATTCGATTGCTTCATAAAGTGCCTTCTTGCAGTCATCTCCTACAAAACGAATCAGCCCTTTTTCTACACCTTCTGCGAAGGATATGTATTTTGCACCTGTGAGGACATCTGTCTTCTGGATCTCAGCATATACGATTGCTGCTGCATCATCTGTCATCTGGCATCCGTCCGGTCCATATGCTTTATAACCATTGTATTTTGCCGGGTTGTGGGATGCAGTTACCATAACACCTGCATTGCAGTTATAATAACGTGTCGCAAATGAAAGTGCCGGCACCGGCATCAGCGCGTCATAGATTCTGACATTGATTCCGTTTGCTGCCAGAACACCTGCTGCTGTCTTTGCAAATACATCACTCTTCAGACGGCTGTCGTAGCTGATTGCCACAGTCTGTGTGCCCCCCTGTGTCTTAACCCAGTTCGCCAGTCCCTGTGTTGCCTGACGTACTACATAAATATTCATACGATTCGTTCCTGCTCCGAGAACTCCACGAAGTCCGGCTGTTCCAAACTTCAGAGCTACAGCGAAACGATCTTTTATCTCTTCGTCATTTCCTTCAATTCTCGCTAATTCCGGACTCAGATCGGCATCTTCCAGATCTGCTTCCAGCCAACGTTTGTACTCTTCCTGATACATCTTGACCACTCCCTACTATAATTTGTTCTTATTTTTGTACATTTTGACAAAAATATACTTTAAATATACCATATCTTTGACTAACCCGCAATGATTTGGGTAAGAAAAGTCCGTTAAAACATTCTTCGTTTTCATCTTCCTCCATAACTAAATTGTTCTCTCACCATCATCAAAGCATATCCAAGTAAATTCTGACCTTTCCACTTATCCAGATCAAATCTGTTCTCGTCTTTCATGGATAACCCAATTCCCCATATCTGATCTTTTACCGCACATTCTGATAAATATCAATTTCCTAAATATCCATTTTCTTCATCTGGATTATGAAAACAAATAATCTCCATCACTCTTCACCCAACCTTTCACTACAATCATACCAGATTTATATCTTTCCTGCTATCGCAACAAGCACTTTCATCACCCCGGCAAGCACCATCACCCAGATTGGATTCATCTTCACCTTCCTGAGCAAGATCACACATACCACAAATATTCCAACCATCAGCCAACTGGTATCAGATATCACCATTTTCCCGGAAACTCCCCAGAATGCTGTCTGCAAAATGGAAATTCCCGCCGATCCGATCAGTGCAACCACCGCCGGTCTGATCCCTCCAAGTATTCCCTGCAGCATGTCCATTTCCCGGTATTTTAAGTACAATTTTGCAATGATCGTCACGATAATGCAAGATGGTGTGATATATCCTAGTGTAGCCACAACCGCTCCCGGCATTCCGGTCAGTTTCATCCCAACAAAGGTTGCTGCATTGATCGCAATCGGTCCCGGAGTCATCTGGGAAATGGTGATCAGATCCGTAAATTCCGTCATGCTGAGCCAGTGATGCACATTTACGACCTGCCCCTGGATCAGTGGAAGTGCCGCATATCCACCTCCAAAGCTGAACAAGCTGATCTGAAAAAAGCTTAAAAATAATTGTATATAGATCATACTCTTTTCCTCCGTCTGTTCCAGATTGTCCGGATTACACCAAAAGCTCCACTTGCAATCACAATATAAATCACATTGATTCCCAATACACAGGCTGCTATAAAGGCTGCAATCATAACAATCGTTGCCACATTATCTTTCTTTTTTATAATTCCACATCCCATTTCATAAGTGACCGAGGCAATCACAGCTCCGACACCTGCCTGCATCCCTTCCAGCATCTGACTCACCAGATAATTATCCCGAAATGCATGATAAAAAGCAGAGATCAAAGAAATGATCACAAACGGTGGAATAATCGTTCCAATAATTGCAACCAGTGTTCCTACAAGGCCGGCAAGCTTATACCCAACCACGATTGCCCCATTTACCGCAATCGGTCCCGGTGCTGACTGCGCGATTGCCACCAGATCCAGCATTTCATTTTCTTCAATCCAATGATAATCATCCACAAACTTTTTCTTCATCAGTGTGATGATCACATAACCGCCGCCAAATGTAAATGCACTTAGATATAATGTAGATAGAAAAAGTTTAACCAACACTTCTCTTTTATTCTTCATAATTTTTATCCTCCACCCATTAGTATATCTTTGCTTTATACAGATGTAAATTAAAATCCAGGTAAATTTCAAAACCTTTCCAATACAATTTTACCTCTTGACTTTTCCAACAATCTCATTTATCATATATAACATATCAATTTAGTATGTTTATAAAGGAGTGACACAGAATGAACATCTTATGCTTTGGCGACTCAAACACATATGGCTACAAACCGGATGGAACCGGCAGATTTGACACCGACACCCGATGGACCAGTCTGCTTCAGAAGAAGCTGGGTGCTGACCACCGTGTGATCGAAGAAGGTCTTTGTGGAAGAACCACTGTATTTCAGGATGATCTTCGTGAGGGACGCCGTGGACTTGATCTGATCGGTGTCTCGATGGAAATGCATACCCCCATCGATCTCCTTATCGTTATGCTCGGAACCAACGACTGCAAAACAAGATACAATGCGTCCGCAGGAACCATTGCCAAAGGATTGGCTCAAGTCATCCAAAAAGCCCGAAAAAACGCTTCCCAGCCTTTTGATCTCCTCGTCATTTCACCGATTCATCTGGGTGAAGGTGTTGGCGATCCTGGCTTTGATCCGGAATTTGATGAAAAATCCGTAGAAGTTTCAAAAAAGCTTGCTGAAGAATATCACAAAGTGGCACTTCTGCATCATGCAGCATTTCTGGATGCCTCTGCTTTCGCATCTCCGAGTACAACCGACCGCGAGCATCTGGATGCAGCCGGTCACGCTGCACTTGCTAATGCAATCTATGAAAAAGTTATCGATATGCAAAAAGAACTGGAAAAAGCGGTATAGATTTTTAACGTCTATACCGCTCTTCGTATTCGTATTCTTCATTAAATATAAATCCGCATGATATTGATCACAAATCCAATCGCCCCAAGTGTCATAAACACAAGCGCAGCTCCTGCTGCCTTTTTTCTTGTTTCAATCTTTTCCTGATCTTCGATGCTCATATTCTGGACCGGATATTTTCTTCTACCGATCAGATAAAGAATCAGTCCACTTGAATTATTTCCATTCATCGCCCAAAATCCCCAGAATTTCGGGTGCTTTAAGCCTCTTGCTTTTGCATCTGATACCGTCATCTGATAAATCTGCCATGCGGTGCAGATTGCTCCTACCAACGCAATTGCTCCGCTTGCTACTGCTGCTATTTGATTCCATCTCATAATAATCTGCCTCCTAAATCCGTTTGATAATCTGATAAAGCAATGCCGATGAACTCATGATTACCACACAAAATACAATTACCAGATAATAGGTTCCTTCCGGCAACAGCATGTTCAGCGCAATCAACAGTATCATCAGTATAATATTTAAAAGAATTGCTCCAGTCAGTTTTTTGTTGCTTTTTACAACATTTGTACTCTCTTCCAGATGTTCTGCCATCTTCTGATCTCCTTTCAACAGTTCATCAAGACTTACGGAATATAGATCACTAAGTGCAATGACACTGATAATATCTGGATACGATTTTTCATTTTCCCAATTGGAAATAGTCTGGCGGGAAACATCGATTTTCTCTGCAGCCTTCTCCTGGGTAAGCCCGGCTTCTATCCGTGCATTTTTTAGTTTCTTCCCTATTTCCATAATTCCTGTTTCTTCCTTTCACGGACATCATTCCATATAGAACACCAAAAGTCTATCAAACATCTTTTACAAATGGCATTTTTGCCTGTCAAAATTCTTTTACACCGGCAAATATACCTGTATCTTACCATCCGGAGAGATTTGTATCAAGAAAACTATGGAACTTTCTCCTCGCATCTGTTAAAATAGGATTTCAGAAACGGAGGTTTTGAAATGCTAAAATCCTATGTCTGTTTTGACCTGGAAACAACCGGGCTTGACCCACTATATAATGAAATTATTGAAATCGGAGCATTGAAAGTCCGTGACGGAAAGGTTGCCGAACGTTTTATGGAATTCATTCATCCACAGGAAGAGATTTCCCAGATGATCACGAATCTCACCGGCATTACGAATGAAATGGTTGCAAATGCCAGACCTGCCGATGCTGTGATCAGTGATTTTCTTGAATTCTGTGAAGATGATGTCCTGATCGGCCACAATGTAGGCTTTGATTACAGCTTCATGAAATCAGGTGCTTCCAATTTAGGACTTACTTTTGAAAAATTTGGAATCGACACATTTAAGATCGCCCAGCGCACCTTAAAATCACTTCCATCCAAAAGTCTCTCCAGTCTGTGTGAATACTACCAGATTGAAAATAAAGCTGCGCACCGCGCCTACTATGATGCGCTTGCCACAGCAAAACTGTATCAGACACTGGCACACTATTTCGAAAATGAGGATCCTTCTCTTTTCAAACCACAGCAGCTTACATACAAAATAAAAAAAGTGCAGCCTGCCACAGCAAAACAGGTTGCACTTTTGCAGAGACTGTGCAGCCAGAAGAAAAAAGTACCGGAATGGAATCCGGATACGATCACGCGCAGTGAAGCATCTCGGCTGATTGACACTTTATTAAAGGCATAAACAAAAAGATAGAATACGTCTTAAAGAATCTTCTTTCTTATAAACGTACTCTATCTTTTTTAGTTCATCTTCACTGATCTTTCGCATATTGTTTCACCTGCCCGAAAATAATCTCTTCGGATCTTACTTATTTACTTTCCAGTTTTCCAGAAGTTTTAATTCTATTTTCTTTCCGGCTTTTCACCGATTTCTCTCCACATATGCATTTCAAATTATTGATGAATAAGGCTGTGACACCAGTCTTCATGCAACTGACGTTCAAGGTTATTGGTTGTGGGGGCGATGTGTGGGGATATTCGTTATTGTATATGTAGAAGCTCTAAGACGTTAGATAATGTAAAACTTTCTGCTATGCCAAAAAAGAAGCCCTCACACAAGGACTCCTTCGTAAGTAGCGGGAACTGGATTTGAACCAGCGACACCGCGGGTATGAACCGCGTGCTCTAGCCAACTGAGCTATCCCGCCATATGAAATTTACAACTTATGTTGTAATGGGACCAATAGGGCTCGAACCTATGACCCTCTGCTTGTAAGGCAGATGCTCTCCCAGCTGAGCTATGATCCCTCATCACATTTATGCGACTTGTTTAGTCTACTATTATTTTCTACAAATGTCAATACTTTTTTTAGTTTTTTTACAGATTTTCTCTTTTTCCGTCAGCATATCTCCCCCTTACTTCCTGCTTTCCAGACCATTACCTGTAGATTTCTTCCCAATGCTCTTTTGTCATAACATTCGTATGCTCGACCCGCACCTCATGTAAAAGCGGCACAGGAACTTCATTACAGGTATGATGATAAACAAATCCCAGCTTTTCCTGCACTCTTTTTGATTTCAGATTGCCATCATAATAAGCGCACCAGATTGTTGTCATGCCAAGATCTTCAAATCCATGTCTCAATAACTCTCTGGAAGCTTCCGGCATATAGCCTCTTCCCCAGAATGGCTGTCCAAGCCAATATCCAAGCTCGCACTCATCGTCACGCTTTGTTATATTCGTGTATCCATTCAGTTTCAGTTCCACAGCACCTATCGCAATATTCTTTTCCTTTTCACAGATTGCGTAGCACTCTGCTCCATCAAATACATTTTTGATGACAGCTCTGCTTTCCTCCACACTCTTATGCGGCGGCCATCCTGCAGCAGGTCCGATCTCCGGATCTTTTGCATATTCAAACAGACTTTCCGCATCTTCCTCTGTCCATTTTCTCAGTATTAATCTTTCGGTCTCCAGCATACTCTTCCACCTCAGTCTTTATATTTTAATTTTTAATAAATTTGTTTTCTTCAATTTCTATTCTATACGTTAATCTGTTGTCCCAGTATATCATAAGGATTTTATAGTTTCAACATTCCACATTTGCATGGTTATACGTAAAACGTATTTCAATAATTCATTTTTTCTATATATCGTCCTATTTATAGTTATTTTACACATTTCACCATATTCATTGACTAACTCATTCGTCATTTTGTACAATATTTTATATGGATAGCGACAAAATATATGGATACTAACAAATCGTCATTGTATAAAAGGAGGAAATGAAAATGGCTGATTATGAAAAAATGTGGGAAGACCTTGGGATGGATGTCAAAAATCATGACAATCTCTGTCAGGTTCTTCCGACAGCAGTTGGGGATGTATTTATGACACAGGAAAACCGTCCGAAAGCAATGGATTTCTGGGATATGGTCATTGCTGAGGTTCACGGTATCCGCCCGGCTGAATTAATTGAAGAGCAGAAAAAAGGACGTAAAGTATTCGGAACATTCTGCGTTTATGTACCGGATGAAGTAATCATCGCTGCAAATGGTATCGTAACCGGACTTTGTGGCGGTTCCCAGTTCTGGGTTCCGGACGGCGAAAAAGTCCTTCCGAAAAATGTCTGTCCGCTTGTAAAAGCTTCTGTAGGAGCAAGACTTGGACGCACCTGCCCATTCTTCCGTATCGCAGATATGTATATCGGGGAAACTACCTGCGACGGCAAGAAGAAAGCTTACGAAATCCTTGGAAAAGACGTTCCAATGCATATTATGGACGTTCCACAGATGAAGCGTGAAAAAGATATTATCAAATGGAAAGAAGAAATTACAGATTTTGCAAAGATTGTAGAAGAATTTACCGGAAACAAAATCACACCGGAAAACCTTGCGGAAGCGATCAATATCTGCAATGAGAAACGTAAAGCTCTTCAGAGAGTTTATGACTGCAGAAAATCAAAATGTCTGCCGATTTCCGGACGAGATGCTCTGCTCATGACCCAGATTTCCTTCTTCGATGATCCGGTACGCTGCGCCCAGATGTGTAACCGTCTGGCTGACGAACTGGAACAACGAATCAAGGATGGTGTATCTGTTGTACCAGAAGGCACAAAACGTATCCTGATCACAGGAACGCCTCTTGCAGTTCCGAACTGGAAATTACATAACATCATCGAGACAAGCGGCGCTGCTGTTGTCTGCGAAGAGATGTGTACAGGAACAAGATATTTTGAAAATCTTGTAGACGAATCCGGTGAAACACTGGATGAACAGTTCATGAATCTGTCCAAACGTTACATGAAGACAAACTGTGCATGCTTCACACCAAATACGGGACGTATCGACGATATTCTCCGTATGGTCGACGAATATCAGGTGGACGGCGTCATCGACTGCAGTCTGATGTTCTGCTGCCTGTATGACACAGAAAAGCTTGCAGTTTCTGAAGCACTGAAGGCGAAAAATATTCCGGTACTCTCTCTGGAAACAGATTACACCGATAAAGATGCTGAACAGCTTCGTACAAGAATCGGAGCATTTGTGGAGATGCTGAATCAGTAAAATGGAAGAAAAAAATAAACATATCCGCTATTATATTCTCTTTGACAATCACACACAGGGCATGATGCTCCATGAGCTTCTGGATAAGCAAGGCCTTCCTAACCGTATTGCACCTGCCCCGCGTGACACTGACGGCAAAGCTGCCTGCGGAATGGCGCTTCTGATCCATCCGGATGACATTGATGCCGTCAGGACATGCATCGAAGAGAATCATGCCGAATATGTAAACATCGTTCCATTGGAAAATCAGTTGCAGAAAAAGAGAGACCGATATTGTTAAATGCAAAGTATATGATAAATGAGGAGAGAGCAAAAAGCTCTCTCCTCATTTTGACTCATCGTATTCAAAAACCGCTGAATCATCTCATTTTCAGCGGTTTTACAGGTATGGACCTGAGGGGAATCGAACCCCTGTCCGAAAGCTCTTCCATAAAGGCATCTCCCATCACAGTCATTCTTTTGACATTTCCTCCATAAGCCGCCGAACAACAGGCTGCTTACTTTAGTAGCTTCATAAATTCTTCCATTCCCTCAAAGCTTTGGAAACGAAGTGCCTCATCTGGTCGAAGCCGGTTACTTAAGCGATGAGAGACTCAAGGCCGACTGCTGCAACTAGGCAGCGTACGCTAAATTTTCGTCTGCGTTTATATTTAGTTGGAACTTTTAACGTAGTGTCCCGCTACGGATGGCTTCCTTGACTTCCGTGCCCCCGTCGAAACCAGTACAAGCCCTGGTTCTTGGAAGCCGTATCATCAAAAATACGCTTCTGCAAACAAGATCCGTTCAGAAGTCAACCTTCTGCCCTCCCATTTGCTCTATATATTATATGCGGACATCCAGGCTCATGTCAAGGCATCTCCGCATATAATTTACTCAATCTGTCATTTTACGCTTCTTTTGTCTTCCCCACTTTCAGCATTCCGCTCTTTGCAAGTGCCGGTCGCAGTGCATTGTAGATGATCACTACAACGATTGTAGAAAGGATTGCATTTACAAAGGTAGCAGCTGCGCTCCATTTTGCAAGAACCTCTGCCATCTGCTGCGGCTGTCCCAGAATGTACTGTTTGTAAAAGTATCCGACGATCGGATCTGCAATGACATTAAATGCAAGTCCGGCTACAGATGCCAGCAGGCTCCATTTGAAAATGTATTTCTTATCGGTACTTTCATTGATCTTTGCGATCTTATGCGCTACAAGTCCTGTGATCAGTCCGATGCAGAGCTTCAGGATAAATGTCTTCGGTGCTCCGGTAATATAGATTGGATCCATCACATCCGCGATTCCCATTCCGATCGCTCCTGCAAGTCCGCCGTACCAGCCGCCCAAAAGAAGTGCGGCAAGCACACAGAACGCATTTCCAAGGTGGATTGATGTTGCATCTCCTCCCGGCATCGGTATTTTAATCTGCAGATACGTAAAGATTACGTAGCAAAGTGCAGCAAACAGCGCTGTCTGTGCAATTTTCATAACGGTTGAATTTGTTTTCATAGTCTGTCCCATCCTTTCTTATTCCTTGTGAAACACTATAGTACATTGATTCATCAGGTTATTGAACATTGTACCGCGTCACTGTCTTTGTAAAAATATACAATTTTCACTTTTTTCAAGGGGACAGTTTTGTTTTATCCGAAATTGCGGATCTTGAATTCTCTTTCTGCCTCACGCTTCTGGTCTTTTTTCGCGATATCATCACGCTTATCGTATAGTTTTTTACCTTTTGCCAGTCCGATCTCTACTTTGACAAGACTCTTGCTGAAATACACCTTCAGTGGCACGATCGCCATTCCTTTTTCCTTGGTCTTACCGATCAGTTTGTTGATCTCCGATTTGTGAAGAAGGAGCTTTCTCACACGCAAAGGATCTTTATTGAAAATATTTCCCTTTTCGTATGGGCTGATATGCATTCCATAGATGAACACTTCCCCATCCTCAATACGGATAAAGGATTCTTTGATGCTGCATTTTCCCATGCGGAGGGATTTTACTTCCGTACCTGCAAGTGCAATTCCCGCCTCATAAGTATCCAGGATAAAATAGTCATGATACGCCTTTTTATTGTTCGCAATCATCTTGCCCTGTGCTTTTGCCTTAGCCATCTTCTCTCTCCTCTTTTCTTTCCTTTACAAGTCTAAAATCAATGGTTCTTGATATCTCATCACAATCGATCATCTTCACACGCACCTTCTGCCCCAGCTTGTAGGTCTTTCTGTGATGGGAACCGATCATCTGATAATGCTCTTCATCGTAATCATAATGATCGTCCGTCATATTGGTAACATGCACCAGACCTTCTACGGTATTCGGAAGCTCTACATAGATTCCCCACTTCGTGATACCCGAAATAACTCCTTCAAATTCCTGTCCGAAGAAATTCCGCATATACTGCACCTTCTTCAGCTTCAGCGTCTCTCTCTCTGCCTCATCCGCACGGCGCTCTAAGGAGCTTGTCTCCATCGCCACCTCCGGCAGGATTTTTTCATAATGATGCCTCTTTGCATCGTTCATCCTGCCTCGAAGATTATCTTTGATGATCCGGTGGATCTGCAGATCCGGATAGCGCCGGATCGGTGAAGTAAAATGCGTATAATACTGGGTCGCAAGTCCGAAATGTCCGTCATTATCCGGCGAATATCTCGCCTGCTTCATCGAACGGAGTGCAAGCCTTGAGATCATGGCTTCTTCCGGAGTCCCCTCGATCTTATCCAGAAGCTTCTGGACTTCCTTTGGACGGATCTCCTGTCCTCCCTGCATATGCATGGTATATCCGAAATTCTGCAAAAATGTCACAAGTTTCTTCATCTTATCCTCATCCGGTGTTTCATGCACACGGTATAAGAATGGAATCTCCTGCCAGAAATAATCCTCTGCAACCGTCTCATTTGCAACAAGCATAAAATCCTCGATGATCTTCGTTGCCACGTTGCGGTCGTAAGCCTTAATATCCACCGGCTCACCGCTTTCATTTAAAATAATCTTTGCCTCCGGAAAATCAAAGTCGATTGCCCCTCTTCTGTGGCGTCTTTCTCTCAAAATGTGTGACAGTTCTTTCATCAGTTCAAACATCGGGATCAGATCATGATATCGTTCGCATTCTGCCTCATCCCGATCCTCAAGAATCTTTTTCACACTGGTATAGCTCATGCGTTCATCCACATTTACCACAGTTTCTGCAATCTGGTGATCGACTACATTTCCCTTCGCATCAATAATCATGATACAGCTCAGTGCCAGCCGGTCCTCACCTGCGTTTAATGAACACATTCCATTAGACAGAACTCTTGGCAGCATCGGGATCACACGGTCTGCCAGATAGACACTGGTACCTCTTTTCAGTGCTTCCCGGTCAAGAGCGCTGTTCTCCTGCACATAATTGGTCACATCAGCGATATGCACGCCCAGAATATAGCGGTCTCCCTCTTTTGTCAGAGTGATCGCATCATCCAGATCCTTCGCATCCTCGCCGTCGATCGTCACGGTCTGCCAGCTCCGCACGTCCTTACGTCCTGCCATATCAGCGGTCGTCACTGCCTTTGCCACACGCTCTGCCTGATTCAGTACCTTCTCCGGAAATTCGGTTGGCAAATCATATCCTTTGACAATCGACAAAATATCAACTCCCGGATCGGTCACATGCCCCAGGATCTCTACGATCTTTCCTTCCGGCTTCTTTCCATTCTCCCCATAAGAGGTCAGCTCTACCACAACCTTATGCCCGGTCACAGCTCCTTTAGAGCGCTCTGCCGGTACGAAGATATCCTGCAGGAAACGCTCATTATCCGGCACAACGAATCCGAAATTCTTCCGGCTCTGATAATAGCCGACGATCCGCTTGGTTCCCCTCTGTACGATTTTCGTGATCTTTCCTTCTCTTCGCATTCCTTCCGGTGCTTTGGTGATGACAACCTCTACCTCATCTCCCTGCATGGCACCGTTCATATCATCTTCTGAGATAAAGATATCTTCGCTCTCACCTTCCACAGTGACAAAGCCGAAGCCTCTCGCATTTGCCTGGAACATTCCACGCAGCTGCTTTGCCTCACCTTTGATGTATTTTCCTTTCTGTGTGACATGTACCTTGCCTTCTTTTTCCAGGCTGTCCATGACAGCTTTGAGTTCCCCTTTCTGATCTTTCGGGACCTGAAGCAGCATCGACAACTCTTTCAGCTTCATCGGCACATAAAATTCGTCACAGATAAATTCATAAATAATTTTCTTTCTTTTTTCAAATAATTCGTCCATCTCTTCTCCTGTCAAAAAAGGAACACCCTATAGATACTATAGAGTGTTCCTCATCTTCTTTCAATCATTCGTTATGCAAAAACTTTCAGGTTCAGGACTGCTGCAAGTACAATAAACAGAATTGCTAAAAACTTGGTAGACTTAACAAGTGCGCCTTCCATAGAACGTCCTTTGTTCTGTCCCCAATAAGAATCTGCCATACCTGCGATTGTTCCAAGACCTGCTGACTTACCTTCCTGCATCAATACGATTACTGTCAATGCGATACAATCTATTGCAAATAAAATTAAAAGTACTGTTTTTAAAATTTCCATTACTAATCACACCTCCTGATGGCTAAACCACTCATGTATTTTACCATAAATCTACTTCCGATTCAAGCAGATTTCATGGATTTCAGTCTTTATTTTACCAGTTTGCTTCCTTTCAGCTTCACAACACGGTCAATTCGGTTAATGGATGACATCCGGTAGGCATAAGCCCCCGACTCGAAAAGTGCATAAATGCTGCCACCGTCCTGATAGATCTGTTCCAGCCTCTCCGGAAACTTGATCGTCTTATAAGCTTCGGATGTTGACAAGATTCCATATCTGGAATAGTTGAAGATCTGTACCTCCGATGGCAGGATCCCCCAGGATCTGGTAAGCAGGATCTTATTGTTGAAAAATGCCATTCCCTGCACCTTACCGGAAATTACCTGCATACTGACCGCATAGGCAACCGGCTCCGTCACGCCGACCGTCCGTTTCAGGTTCATGTCTTCTTTTTCATACAAGGTGCCGTCTGCATTGATCAGATATTTTTCAATGACACTGGCATTATCCTGTGTAAAGAATCCGACAAACAATGCACCGTCATGATACGTCATAAATGACGCCCGCTTGATCTTATAAAGGTTGTAAGACATATCGAATTCAATCGGATGATATCCGTCATCAAAGGAATAATTTTCCAGATGAGACAGTGTGATCGCATTTGCCTGCGCCCAGGTGGAACCCTGTCCTGTCACCCACAAGATCTGGTTCATCGTATCGTATGCCATTCCGCCCACATGGGCTTTGGTGTTCAGCACAATCTCTTTCACAAACCGTCTGCTTTCTTTGTCGATCACATAGATCACCGAATCATGTGCCTTTGTCTTACAATAAGCACTGACCAGAATATAATCCTCTGTAAATGCAAGTCCCTGTGGTGTCATGGATGTGCAGACTTCTGCTTCTCCGTCCCCTTTTACTTTCAGCGTCCTTGTTGACTTCAGTCCAGGCACAACATAAGTCCCGTAGTCATTGTCCACTTCGGCTTCATCGCACGCGTACTTATAAACAGTCTGGTTGCGCTTCAGCGTTTTCAGATACTGCTCCATCGTGTAAACGGAATCCGTATTCGTCACCTTCCGGTTTGTCTCCGGCTCCACCTCGGCTCTGTACTGGAATGCGTAATACCAGTAGCTTCCTCCGATGATTCCCACAACCAGAAGAATACTGATGATACTGCGGATATGTCCAAACATGGTCTTCTTTTTCCGGACCTTTTTCTTCTTTGTTTTTTTCTCTTCCTGTCTTACTTCCTCATTCTCAAGCTCTTGTTTATTCATTCATGCCCACTTCGTTTTTATATACTTTCTGTGTTGAAAATCCCCGTCCTCTGACCTCATTTACATTGCCAATGATCATAAATGCCTGCGGATCTGTCTCCTGCACGATCTGGTTCAGCCGCATCAGTTCACGGTTAGACACAACGGTAAGGATCATCGGCTGATCCTTTCTCAAATAACCGGTCTGCGTGTAGACCAGTGTAGTTCCTCGGTCAAGCTTCTCCTGGATCAGATGGTTCAGCTTCTCATACTCTCCGGAAATGATCTTGACCTGTGTTCTGGTCGATCCCATCAGAAGCACTTTATCCAGCATCACCGTGTAAATCAATACTAGAAGAATACCATAGATGATCTCTTCTTTATTGGTAAATACCATCTGGAAGATCAGAATCGCAAAATCAAATACATAGAGCATAACAGATACCGGAAGTCCGAATTTCTTATTCAGTACCAGCGGCGGGATATCCATACCTCCTGTTGATGCTCCGCATCTTATAACAACTCCGATTCCAAGTCCGATCATCAGACCTCCACAGATCGTTGAAAGCATCTTATCGTCTGTGACGTTCTGTAATACCGGAACATTCTCCAGTATTCCCAGAATGATCGGATAATAAAACGTACTGACCAGTGTAGTAAGTGCAAATTTCATACCAAGCACTGCGGCCCCCAGAAGAAACATCAGTGTGTTGAAGATCAGTACAAATGTATGGATCTGTAATCCAAAATAATGATTCACGGCAATTCCAAGCCCCGTGGTCCCTCCGGTAATGATATCATTCGGCAGGATAAACATTACAATTGCAAGTGCATATACTGTATTCCCCAATAAAATCAGACACAGATTCCTCATATTTGACATTTTCATATTACGCTCTCCTTGACATATGTATTTTGTCTGCAGATTTCCCCAATTTTCCACAATCCAATACTTTATAGTATACTCGGTGCATGTTTTTGGGACAAGGAATTTTTTTATTTTATTCTCTTTTTTCGTTTCATTTGGTATACTGTGATTAAAAAGACAGGTTTTGATTTTCCAGGAAAAGAGGTTATCAAATTATGGACAAGATCAGACAGTTACAGGACATGATTAACGAGAGCAACCGAATCGTCTTTTTCGGCGGTGCCGGCGTCTCTACCGAGAGTAATATTCCGGACTTCAGGAGTGCAGACGGACTCTACAAACAAAAGTACCGCTACTCACCGGAACAGATTGTAAGCCACAGCTTTTTCATGCAGCATACGGAAGAATTTTATGATTTTTATAAAGAGAAAATGATGTTCCTTGATGCGAAGCCAAATAAAGCACATCTGAAGCTTGCCGAGCTGGAAGCCGCCGGAAAGCTGACCGCCGTTATCACACAGAATATCGACGGACTCCACCAGGCTGCCGGAAGCAAAAATGTACTGGAGCTTCATGGAAGTATCCACCGCAATTACTGCATGCGTTGCAAAAAGCAGTACAGTGCACGTTTTGTAAAAGAATCGAAAGGAATCCCAACCTGCGACTGTGGCGGAACTATCCGCCCGGATGTAGTTCTCTACGAAGAAGGACTGGATAATCAGATTATCCAGAAAAGTATCCGCGCCATCTCAGAAGCAGATATGCTGATCATCGGCGGTACTTCTCTTGTGGTCTACCCTGCTGCCGGATTTATCGATTATTTCCACGGCAAATATCTGGTACTCATCAACAAGGATACAACTGCCCGTGATGTAGGCGCAACTCTGACGATCCATGAGCCGATCGGAGAAGTATTAGACCGGATCCATGTATAGCCGGAAAATCCAAAAATCCTCTGCCTGCCCTTTCTAATGAAAGAGTGACAGAGGATTTTTCATTTTAACCGTTATACGTCTTAAAAAACTGATACAGATTGTCCAGTGCCTTTGTCAGAACCGGGATCTCTTCTTCATCCAGCGTCTCAACAACAGCTTCTACCATCTTCTTATGAAAATTCGCATGATGATGATATGCCTTCTCCCCTTTTTCCGTCAGCTGGATATTGACGATCCTCCGGTCTTCTTCGCTCCGGTGGCGGACTGCATACTTTTTATTGACCAGACTGTTCATCGAAGTTGTCAGTGATCCGACCGTGATTCCGAGCTTCTTCGCGATCGTGGACATATTATTCCCGGTCCCAAGTCCGATTGCTTCAATAATATGCATATCGTTATTCGTCAGATCCTTGAATTCTTCTGTGATCACTGCCTTTTCTTCTAATTCCCATATATCATTAAAAAGATGTACCAATATCTTATTGATGCTTTCGTATGCGTCCAATTCCCCTTCTTCTCCTTGCTGTGTCTTTTTCTAGTTCAATTATACACAGTCACCTAACAAAGAATCAATCACTTCTTTCACAGTTTCTATTTTTTCTGCTTTCCACACATCCGCTCCGCAGAACAGAAGTGCCTCTCCAATCTCACCTTTTGCCGCTTTGATCAGCGCTTCCGTGATACAGTATGGCACTTCCGCCGGGTTACAGTTTTTCAGACACCCAAGACATCTCTTAGGCTTCACCCTCTCTCCTGCCATTACATGACTGATAAATGGATTCTTAATTGCCCTTCCCGGCATTCCAACCGGACTTTTCACCAGAATGACATCCTCTTTCTTCGCATTCAGATAACTCTGCTTGTAACTGAGATCCGCATCGCACTCCCATGTCGTGACAAATCTTGTTGCCGCCTGGACTGCATCTGCTCCTAATGAAAAGGCATGCTCTGCCGCATCTTTATCCGAAATTCCTCCGGCTACTGCCACCGGGATATGCACCTGATATTTTTGGGCGTACTTTCTGACCACTGCCATGATCCTCTCGATTTCATTATCATAGCTTTCCTGTGTGTAAGTTTCCAGCTGCTCCCGGTCAAACCCCAGATGTCCTCCGGCTTTAGGGCCCTCGATCACAATCAGGTCTGCGGTTCTGGAAAATTTTTTATCCCAGTATTTTAAGATAACTTTCGCCGATTTTTCAGTCGATACGATCGGAGCGATCTTGGTACTGCTGCCCTCCACAAGTCCCGGCAGCTCGATTGGAAGCCCTGCCCCGGATACGATCAGATCTGCTCCGGCGTCCACTGCTACTTTCACATGCTCGTCATAATCTTTCAGTGCAACCATGATATTAAATCCGATCACGCCATCCGGAGCCGTCTCTCTTGCTCTTTGAAATTCAGATCCAATTGCACGGATATTTGCCGCCCTTGTATTCGTTTCAAAATCCGGTTCACGAAATCCGATCTGTGCGGTTGAGATGATCCCGACTCCACCTTCTTTTGCAACCGCTCCGGCAAGCTGCCCAAGGCTCACACCGACTCCCATTCCCCCTTGAATGACCGGTCTTTTTACTTTCAAATCACCAATCACAAGTTCCGGTAATCCTTTCATTTTTCTTCTCCTCTTTCTACTACATCCTGCGGAATCTGTCATACCGCTTTTCGGTAAGTTCTTCCTTTGTCATTGCACCATATTTTTTCAAAAAAATACTGATATAATCATCCATCGGATCTGTCACTTCTGTAAATGTTTCCAGATTGAAGTTTTCCGGCTCCGGAATCACCCGTTCTACGATACCGGCTTTCAGGAGACGATCTGCTGTCAGCTTCATCACACCTGCCGCCTCTTTTGCGCGGCTGCTGTCCTTCCACAGGATACTTGCAAATCCTTCCGGCGAAAGAATGGAGTAAATCGAATTTTCAAGAAGCCACACTTCATCTGAAGTTGCCATCGCAAGAGCTCCCCCGCTTCCACCTTCTCCGATCACAACTGACAGGATCGGAACCTGAAGATTTGACATCTCAAATAAATTTCTTGCGATTGCCTCACCCTGTCCTCTCTCTTCTGCTTCCAGCCCGCAGAACGCTCCCGGCGTATCTACAAAACAGATGACCGGACGGTTAAATTTCTCTGCCTGTTTCATCAGACGAAGGGCTTTGCGGTATCCGTCCGGTGACGGCATTCCAAAGTTACGCTCGATATTTTCTTTTGTCGTGCGACCCTTTGCCTGCGCGATCACCGTCACCGGCATTCCGTGAAATCTTGCAATCCCGCCAATGATCGCCTTATCATCCTGGTAATAACGGTCTCCATGAAATTCCATAAAATCTGTAAATAATTCTTCAATGTACTCCGCACCGACCGGACGAGCCTTGTCTCTGGATAACTGCACCCGTTCCCATGGTGTCAGATTCCTCTGTACCGCCTGTGTTTCCTTTTCTTCTACTTCTGGCAAATCGTATGTACCCTGCTTATGCATTGCTACAATTTCCGCCAGTGTCTCCCTAAGACGCGGACGCTCCACAATCTGATCCACAAATCCGTGCTCCTGAAGAAATTCTGCCCTCTGGAATCCTTTCGGAAGCTTCTGCCCTATGGTCTGTTCAATCACACGCGGACCCGCAAAACCGATCAGCGCCCCCGGCTCGGCAAGAATGATATCTCCAAGCATGGCAAAACTTGCCGTTACCCCGCCGGTTGTCGGATCGGTCAGCACACTTACATATAAACATCCTGCATCATGGTGTCTTTTCAGTGCCGCTGAAGTCTTTGCCATCTGCATCAGAGAGTGGATCCCCTCCTGCATTCTGGCGCCTCCTGAACAGGCAAATATAATAATCGGAATCCTCTCACTGGTTGCCTTTTCTACTGCACGGGTAATCTTTTCGCCGACCACCTTTCCCATGCTCGCCATCATAAACCGCCCGTCACAGACTGCAAGAACTACTTCATTTCCCGCGATCCTTGCTTTTCCGGTTACAACCGCCTCATCAAGCCCGGTCTTTTCCTGCAGTGCTTCTACCTTTTCTTCATAGCCTTTATAATGCAGCGGATTTCCTGAAGTCAGTCCCTTGTCCCACTCTTCAAAGGTGCCCGCATCTGCTACCATTTCAATCCGGTGCATCGCATGCACACGGAAATAATTCTGACATTTTGGACAAATATAATATCCATTCTTCACATCTTCTGTCAGAATGGCAGATTTGCAAACGTTACATTTTTTCAGAAGTCCCTCCGGAACTTCCGGTGCCATATGGGCAGGCTTTCCTTCGCCAAGAGATATATACCCTCTTCTGCTTGTTTTCTTAAACATATTTGACAGTTTCAAATTGCTTTACCTCCGCTTTTGTAGAGCTAACCTTGCCGATTCTTTGCTTCTTTTTCGGCAATAAATTCAATATCAAAATCTCCTGCCTGATACTTTGGATCATGCAAAATATCATATTGATAATCCACATTGGTATCAATGCCTTCTATAATTACCTCACCAAGTGCACTCTGCATCTTCCGGATCGCTTCAGCACGGTTCTTTGCAAATACGATCAGCTTTGCCAGCATATTATCATAATATGGCGGTACTGTGTATCCACTGTAAATTGCTGAATCAATCCGCACACCCTTTCCTCCCGGAAGGTACATATCGGTGATCGTTCCCGGACACGGACGGAAATTCTTTTCCGGATTTTCCGCATTGATCCTGCACTCAATGGCATGACCGGTCAGTTTTACATCTTCCTGTGTAAAGGAAAGCCGCTGACCGTCTGCGATCCGGATCTGTTCCTTGATCAGATCGATCCCTGTCACCCATTCTGTGACCGGATGCTCCACCTGGATTCTGGTATTCATTTCCATAAAATAAAATTTTCCACTCTTTTCCAGCAGAAATTCAATGGTTCCTGCATTTTCGTAATGCGCTGCCTTTGCCGCTTTTACCGCTGCTTCGCCCATTCTCCGGCGAAGCTCATCCGAAATCACGGCACATGGGGATTCTTCGATCATCTTCTGATGATTTCTCTGCACCGAACAGTCCCGTTCTCCTAAATGCACCACATTTCCATACTTATCCGCCATGATCTGAAATTCAATGTGCTTCGGATGCTGCACAAAATGCTCGATGTACATAGTGTCATCTCCAAAAGCTGCCTTGGTCTCTTTCTGTGCAGTACGGAATGCCATGTCAAATCCGGCTTCATTTTCCGCCACACGCATTCCTTTTCCGCCTCCGCCGAGAGCCGCCTTTACGATCACCGGATAGCCGATCTCTCTTGCAACTTCTTTTCCTTTTGCTGCATCATAAATCGCTTCCCGGCTTCCCGGAATGATCGGAACCCCGGCATTTGCCATGGTATTTCTTGCCTCGGATTTATTTCCAAGCCTGCTGATCACTTTCGAATCTGGTCCAATAAAAATGATGTTGCACTTCTCACAAAGCTCTGCAAATTTCGTATTTTCAGAAAGGAAACCAAATCCCGGATGAATCGCATCTGCTCCCGACACGATGGTTGCGCTGATGATCTGCTCCATATTCAGATAGCTTTCCGAAGATGGTGCAGGTCCGATACAGATCGCTTCATCTGCAAGCTGTGTATGCAATGCTTCTTTATCTGCTTCTGAATAAACTGCAACCGTCTCGATCCCCATTTCCCGGCAGGCACGGATGATCCGAACTGCGATCTCTCCACGGTTTGCGATCAATACTTTCTTAATCATCTGTTTCCGCCTTCCCGATCATCAGAGACAACTCTGCCTTTACTGCAACTTCTCCATCCACTGATGCAACAGCTTCTCCGATTACCAGTGGTCCCTTCTGACGAATAATTCTTGCTTCCAGTTTTAACTTGTCACCCGGAACAACTTTTCTGCGGAACTTGCAGTTCTTAATCCCACCAAAATAACCGAGCTTTCCTTTATTTTCTTCCTGCATCAGAACCGCTACTGCACCGACCTGCGCCAGTGCTTCTACGATCAGCACTCCCGGCATCACCGGCTCCTGTGGAAAATGTCCGGCAAAAAAGTCCTCTCTGTAAGTCACACATTTATAGCCAACTGCATATTCCCCCGGCTCGTAATCTTCGATATAATCTACCAGCAAAAACGGATGTCTGTGCGGAATGATTTTCTGAATTTCCTTGATTCCCAAATGTTTCATGCTTTTCGCCCTCCATCCAGCTATGCGATTCGGAATAATGGCTGTCCGTATTCCACAGTTTCTCCATTTTTCACGAGTACTTCCGATACCACACCGTCAAAATCACACTCAATATCATTCATCAGCTTCATCGCCTCTACGATGGCAACCGTCTGTCCTTTTGACACATGATCGCCAACTGCCACAAATGGTGCTGCCTCTTCCGACGGTGCTGCATAAAAGGTTCCAACCAGAGGGGATTTGATCAGCTGCCCTTCTGCTTCTTTTCCTTTTTCCGGTCCATCCTCCGACTTCAGTGCCGATACCGCATTACTCTGCACTCCTGGCACGTTTTGTACTGTCGTCAGCTGTGCTGCCCCTGTACTGACAACCATCTGTTCTTTTTCTTTCTGTATTTTCAATTTCACACCGTTTTCTTCATACTGAAATCCTGTCAGGTCCGAATCTGAAACGGTCTGAATCAGTTTTACCAGATTTTCTAATTCCATCCTTCTACCTCTATCCTTCATACTTCTTCAAAAGAAGGGTTGCATTGTGCCCGCCAAATCCAAGGGAATTGGTGAGCGCACATTTGATCTCTTTTTCGACCGGTGCGCCAACTGCATAGTTCAGATCACATTCATCATCACATTCCCTGGTTCCAACGGTCTGATGGATAAATCCATCCTGAATAGATTTTACAGTAACGATACACTCAACCGCACCTGCCGCACCAAGAAGATGACCGATCATGGATTTCGTTGAATTCACAACCACATCCTTTGCCGCATCGCCGAATGCTTTCTTGATCGCATAGGTTTCAAACAGATCATTATGGTGCGTGCTGGTTCCGTGTGCATTAATGTACTGTACTTCTTCCGGTGTCACGCTGCCCTCTTCCATCGCAAGCTCCATCGCCTTTGCCGCACCGCTTCCGTCTTCTGCCGGGGAAGTGATATGGTAAGCATCTCCGGTTGCCCCGTAACCTGCAAGCTCTGCGTAAATCTTTGCGCCTCTTGTTCTCGCATGCTCCAGCTCTTCCAGAACCACCACACCGGCTCCTTCTCCAAGAACAAACCCACTTCTGTCTTTATCAAATGGAATTGATGCACGCAGTGGATCTTCTCTGGTAGTAAGTGCGGTAAGTGCGGTAAATCCGGCAATCCCCGTCGGACAGATACAGCTTTCCGTACCACCTGCAAACATTACGTCCGCATCTCCGTACTGAATGGCACGAAGCGCATCCCCGATACAATTGGTTCCCGTTGCACATGCTGTAACGACATTTGTGCACTTTCCTTTAAGCCCAAGCTGGATCGATACATTTCCGGCTGCCATATTGGAAATCATCATCGGAACCATCAGTGGTGCTACCCTTCCCGGTCCCTTTTCCAGGATTGTCGTGTACTGTTTCTCGATCTGCTGCAGACTTCCAATTCCTGAACCGATGATCACGCCACAACGGTACGGATCCTCTTTTTCAATTTCAAATCCCGCATCCGCACACGCTTCCTTCGCCGCTGCAACCGCATACTGGGAAAATGTTTCCATTCTCTTCGATGCCTTGAAATCCATCCGTTCCTTTGCAACAAAGTCCTTGACTTCCGCTGCGATCTTCACTTTATATTCGGTTGTATCAAATTTTGTGATCGGACCGATTCCTACGGTTCCATTTTTGATACCGTTCCAGAATTCTTCTACTGTATTACCAATCGGGGTAATCGCTCCAAGCCCCGTAATAACAACTCTGCGCTTCATATTGCCTCCTTTGGTGGAAAATGCGGGAAATGTAGGTTGTGTTCGACTCTGCACAAATATTCCTGTCGGCATTCAAGTTGTGCAAACCATTCCGATGAGCCTCCGAAACCAAGGATTATGTCAGCAAAGGCTTCCATAATCCTTTGAGTCTCCTCTCCATTGCACAAAATAGAATGCCGACAGGAATATTTGTGCAGAGCCGGACTCAAGTCTACTGGCTAAAACGCGTTTTCCACGAAACGTTTTTGGTGTGTTGTTGACTGTTTCACTTTTTGATAAAATTTATCATCTTATATGTATTTTTAGGTGTTAGGTTAATGATCTTATCCGATCAAATCCCCCCAATGCTAATTAAAACCACTTTCTTCCTCCTGCAATTCTCTCTTGGTATATTGAACTACTTCACGGATGTAAAATGGTTTTCTCGACAAAGTTGAATGACAAACTGTACAAAAGATGTCCTTCAAATTCATTTTTCGAGCAATGGAGATGAGACTCAAAGGATTGTGGAAGCCTTTGCTGACACAATCCTTGGTTTCAGAGGCTCATCGGAATGGTTTGCGAGTCTGAATTTGAAGGACATCTTTTGTACAATTTGTCCCTCAACCTTCTCTGCAACCATTTTTACATCACCATCCCCCCATCGACCTGCAGAACCTGCCCCGTAATGTAACTCGCATGATCAGACGCCAGAAACGCCACTGCCTTCGCGACATCTTCTGGCTGTCCCATTCTGGCAAGAGGGATCTGACCTCTCATTTCTTCTTTGAGCTTATCGGAAAGAACTTCTGTCATCTCCGTTTCAATGAAGCCCGGTGCAACCGCATTAACCGTGATTCCGCGGGATGCCAGTTCTTTTGCCGTAGATTTGGTCATTCCAATAATTCCTGCTTTAGATGCAGCATAGTTTACCTGACCGGCATTTCCGCTGATTCCAACTACAGATGCAAGATTGATGATCTTTCCGCTTCTCTGCTTCATCATCTGTCTGGATGCAAAACGGATGCAATGGAAAGTTCCTTTCAGATTGACATCAATGACATCGGAGAAATCTTCTTCACTCATACGCATCAGCAGACCATCCTTTGTGATCCCTGCATTATTTACCAGAATATCGATTCTTCCAAACTGCTCGATCACTGCTTTTATAAATGCTTCACATCCCTCGTAATCTGCCACATTGCACTGCATACACTGGGCACATCCACCCTTTTCTACAATTTCATGTTTTACTTCATCTGCTTTTGCTTCAGAACCATTGTAATTGATCACAACTGTTGCTCCCTGTGCAGCCAGCTCCTTCGCAATTGCCTTTCCAATTCCACGGGACGCGCCGGTAACCACCGCGATCTGTCCTTCCAAATTTGCTCTGTCTGTCATATGCTTTTCCTTTCCATTGCCTGTTTTTTACACCAGTTCAGCAATTACTTTTTCCATATCTTCCCAGGTTTCGATATTATATACTTTGACACCTTTGTCGATACGCCGCATAAATCCGGCGAGTGTTTTTCCCGGTCCGATTTCCACAAAAGTGTCTACACCATCTTCAATCATAGTTCTCACACTTTCTTCCCATCGTACCGGTGAAGAAATCTGTTTTGCAAGAAGTGCCTTTGTCTCTTTGATATCCGTCACATATTTTGCCGTAACATTCGTCACATAAGGAATGGCAAGTGGTTCAAAATTTCTCTTCTCCATTTCCTTCGCAAGCTCTTCGCCTGCACTTTCCAGCATCTTTGAGTGGAACGGACCACTTACATTTAACAGAACCGCCCTTTTTGCTCCGGCTGCTTTTAAAGACTCTGCTGCCTTTTCTACCGCTGCGGTCTTTCCTGTAATTACAATCTGTCCCGGACAGTTATAATTTGCCACAGACGCACCCGGAATTTCTTCCGTCACTTTTTCAACCGTTTCTCCATCCAGTCCCAGGATTGCCGCCATGGCTCCTTCACCTGCCGGAACGGTATTCTGCATCAGAATCCCTCTTTTTCTCACAAGAGAAATGGCGTCTTTCGGCTGCATGCCTCCCGCTGCGCTGATCGCACAGTACTCTCCAAGGCTGAGCCCGGCTGTCACATCCGGTGTAAGACCTCTCTTTTCAATCTCGGCTGTCATTGCAAGACAGGCTGTTACCATGGCTGCCTGAGTGTATTCTGTCTGATCCAGCTGCTCATTTTCTTCAAAGCAAAGCTTTGTCATATCAAGTCCCAGCTCTGCTGTTGCTGTATCAAAAATCTCTTTTGCAAGTTCACTGTTTTCATAAAAATCTTTTCCCATACCGCACTTCTGCGCGCCCTGTCCCGGGAAAATGAATGCTGTTTTATTCATAAAATCCTTTGCCTCCGATCAGTGCATCCGTCTCACTTACCAGCTTTTGGATCAGGTCTTTACAGCTCATGATCTCTTTTACCATGGCTGCACTCTGTCCCGCCATTACGCTTCCGTTTGTCACATCTCCGTCTACAACGGCCTTTCTTAAGCCTCCAAGTGTAAGGTGCTCAAGTTCTTCAAAGGATGCACCGTTTTTCTCAAGGTCCAGATATTTTTTCGTCATTTGGTTGCGAAGTGCTCTTACCGGATGTCCTGTGCTTCTTCCGGTTACTCTGGAATCAATGTCCTTCGCTTTGATGATCGCATTTTTATAATTTTCATGTACGATAGATTCTTCGGTCGCAACAAAATGGGTTCCCATCTGTACGGCTTTTGCTCCCAGCATAAATGCTGCCGCAATTCCTCTTCCATCTGCGATTCCTCCGGCTGCGATTACCGGAATCTTCACTGCGTCTACAATCTGTGGAACCAGTACCATAGTCGTATTTTCTCCGATGTGTCCTCCGGATTCACATCCTTCCGCAACAACTGCATCTGCTCCGCACCGTTCCATTCTTCTTGCAAGTGCAACGGATGCAACCACCGGAATGACTTTAATTCCTGCTTCTTTCCACATTTTCATATATTTTTCCGGGCTTCCGGCGCCTGTCGTTACAACCTTTACGCCTTCTTCCGCTACTACTTTTGCCACGTCCTCTGCATAAGGACTTATCAGCATGATATTTACTCCAAATGGTTTATCAGTCAGCTTTTTTGCTTCTCTGATCTGTTCACGTACCCACTCAGCCGGGGCGCTTGCAGCCCCGATGAGCCCAAGCCCGCCGGCATTTGATACGCCGGCCGCAAGATGATACTCAGCAACCCAGGCCATTCCGCCCTGGATGATCGGATACTCGATTCCAAGTAATTCGGTTACTTCTGTTTTCATATTACAACCTCTTTCTGTCTGTGTTTTTGCGATTCTTATTTTTTCAGTCCTTCGATGTATGTTACAACACTTCCAATTGTCTTGAGATCACCGATTGCTTCCGTATCGATTTCCACACCAAATTCATCTTCAAATGTCATAACCATATCCATCAGATCAAGGGAATCTGCTCCAAGAGATTCAAAAGTTGTCTCCTCTGTGAGGTCTGCTGCGTTTACGTCAAGTCCTTCTGCTACGATTTCTTTTACTTTTTCTAACATGTTCTTAGTCTCCTTATTGTTTGATTATTTTTATATTTACCACTCTATGAGTGTGGCTCCCCAGGTGAGTCCGGCACCGAAGCCGCAGAGAACAATCTTCTGTCCTTTGTGGAAGCGACCGGTTTTGTTCAGTTCATCCAGGAGGATTGGGATGCTGGCGGATGATGTATTACCGTATTCTTCAATGTTGACCGGGAATTTTGCAAGGTCTGTTTTCATCCGTTTTGCCACAGATTCGATGATCCGTAAGTTTGCCTGATGCAGAACGAAAAGATCAATATCTTTCTCGGTCAGATCTGCTTTTTGCAGAAGTTCTCCGATGACTTCCGGCACTTTTTTTACGGCAAATTTGAAAACTGCCTGTCCATCCATGGATACATAAGTCTGTTTTTCATTTTCTTTGTCCTGCCAGTTTTTCTGCTGACGGCTTTCGCAGGCAAGTACCTGTCCTTTTGCTCCGTCAGAATGGGTAACTGCCGGAAAGATTTCACCTTCTTCTGCACAGATCACGGCTGCTCCTGCCCCGTCACCAAAAAGAATGCAGCTTCCTCTGTCTTTCCAGTTGACAATTCCGGATAGGGTTTCACTTCCGATCACCAGAATGTTCTGATACATTCCGGCTGCTATGTAAGCCTGCGCAGTATTGTAGGCATACACAAAACCGCTGCATGCGGCACTGATGTCGAAACAGGTTGCATTTACTGCTCCCAGCTCTTTCTGGACTTCGCAGGCAGTGCTTGGGATCACGGTGTTTGGCGTGATTGTAGATACCAGGATCAGATCCAGATCGTCTGCATTTAATTTTGCATCTGTAAGTGCATTTTTTGCCGCTTTTATCGCCATGCTGACTGTTGTATCTTCTTCTGCAATATGTCTGCGCACAATTCCGGTCCGTTCACGGATCCATTCATCATTCGTCTCCACAAACTTCGCGAGATCATTGTTGTCGTAATAATGCTCCGGTATATAAGAACCGGTACCGCATATCCTTCCTCTCATGGTTGTTCTCTCCATTTATTTTTGTTTTAAAATCTTTTTCGTTTAAAATATTTTTATATTCAAACTATTTGATAATATAACATAATCGGAATGATTTGACAAGAGGGAAATTTTTTTGTTTGACGCGAGGGGCAAATGAATGGAAAAGAAGAGTTCCTGTTCTCTTCTTTTCCATTCATCTGCCATTCAAATCGGTACAAAAATGACGTGCTTTAGTCTCTGTATTTTCTGTTCTGAGTACAAAAAATCCTGCGGTTTTGCCAATTCAAAATCGCAGGATTTTTCTTATTCTGTAACTTCCTGATATGCCTCTTTCGTCTGTTCTCCGCTCCGGCGGATCCCTGCAAACAAAGATCCGGATATATTATGCCATACACTGAAGATCGCCCCCGGAAGGGTTGCCAGTGGATTTGCCACGAAATTGGCAGTTGCAAGGGAGATTGCAAGTCCACTGTTCTGCATTCCGACTTCGATGGCAATGGCAGTTGCCTTATCGTACTCAATATGTAAAATTTTCGCTGCGCCAAGTCCGATTCCCATTCCGCAGAGATTGTGAAGCATCACAACTCCGAGAACCAGAAGTCCGCAGCTTAAGATTTTTTCTGCATTGACGGCTACAATTCCGCTGATGATCATTACGATCGATACAACTGAGATCAATGGCAGAATCTCTGATATTTTCTGGATCTGCTTCCCCCAGACCCAGTTGATCAGAATTCCCAGAAGTACCGGAACCAGAACAACCTTTACTACAGAAATTACCATTGCCCAGAAGGATACCTCTACCCAGGCTCCGGCGAGTACATACACCAGAAGTGGTGTTACAATCGGTGCCGCAAGAGTTGATGTGATCGTCATTCCGACAGAAAGCGCCACATCACCTCCGGCAATATAGGTGATCACATTGCTTGCCGTTCCACCCGGGCAGCAACCAACCAGGATCACGCCAAGTGACAGATCTGTCGGCAGCTGCATAACCTGACACAGGATCCACGCGATCACCGGCATGATCGTGTACTGTGCGACGAATCCGATCAGGATTTCTTTTGGTCTGGAAAAGACTCTTTTGAAATCGTCCATCTTGATCGTAAGCCCCATGCCGAACATGGCAACTCCGAGAAATACAGAAGTGTAGCTCGTTGTCCACGCAAAGCCGTCACGCCAGAAGAATGCAATGACGGAAAAACAGATAATGATGACCCCGATATATTTTGTAAGAAAAGAGCTGACCTTTCCCACTTTTTTCATTCTGTTTTCCATAGACTATACCTCATAGCTGAAATTGTCGATTAGCCTTGTTTTTCCAATATAAACTGCCATGGCAACCAGAACATCTTTTTCCACACTCTCGACCGGCTGCATATCCAGTGCATCTACCATGGCTACATAGTCGATCTTTGCAAGCGGCTCTGCTTCGATCACTGCGCGCATCTTTGACAGAACTTCTTCTGCCTTAATTCCCTTGCAGATCACCTCCTGACCGGTTTTAACGGCTCTTGAAAGGCACAGTGCAGCCTTTCTCTCTTCTGTGCTTAAATAGGTATTTCTGGACGATTTGGCAAGTCCGTCTTCCTCACGGATGATCGGGCAGCCTACGATCTGGATATCAAAATTCAAATCCTGCACCATCTTGCGGATGATTGCAAGCTGCTGTGCATCCTTCTGTCCAAAATAAGCTCTGTCCGGTGCTACAATATTGAATAATTTGGAAACAACCGTACATACCCCTTTAAAATGGATCGGTCTTGTCTTTCCGCAAAGGGTATCAGATAACGTATCAATACTTACGTAAGCATGTGGATCATGATACATATCCTTCGGTTCCGGATGGAAGATCAGATCTGTTCCAAGGCTCTCACAAAGCTCACTGTCACGTTTAAAATCTCTCGGGTATGCTTCCAGGTCTTCTGTCGGTCCGAACTGTGTCGGATTGACAAAATCGGATACCACAACGATATCGTTTTCCTCACGGCATCTCCTTATCAGGCTTGCATGCCCTTCATGTAAGAATCCCATGGTCGGTACAAGACCTACGGTTTTTCCTTCTTTTTTCCAGTTCTTAACTAATTTTCTTGTCTCTTCGACTGTTGTTGTTACCTGCATGATAATTCTCCTCTTTATAATAAATTCGGAGATAGCCTCTTGTTCTGAATTCAACAAATTTCATTTTGTTTTTAGATTCCTTATTTTTCCTGGTCTTTCAACAACCCATGTTTTTCATAATTTGTCACACGGCTGATCTTATTTTCATCATCCACGAAAACAACTTTTGGTTTATGTTCTTTGGCTTCTTCTGCCTCATAATTTGCATAACACATGATAATAACCTTATCACCTGTACTTACACATCTTGCCGCAGCGCCATTTAAGCAGATCATTCCGCTTCCACGCTTACCACAGATCGTATAAGTTTCAAATCGGCTTCCGTTATTCACGTCCACGATCTGAACCTTCTCATATTCCATAATTCCTGCTGCCTCCAGCAGTTCCTCATCAACGGTAATACTTCCCACGTAATCTAATTCTGCCTGTACTACCGTAGCACGATGAATCTTTCCTTTTAGCATCTCAACTGTCATGTCTTACTCCTTTTCTGTCCGGAAACACAAAAATAAGCATAAACATAGAGTGTAACCATGCTTTTTCCATAATTCCAAATTATTATATGAAAAAAGCATCATCAAGGTATACTTCTCCCTGCAAATGCTTCTGCTATTCTTCGTATTCCCTGAGTCTTATTTTACCTCTTAATAAATATAAGCTCCTTCTCCGTCACCTGTTGACGGAAACGATTTCGATATGAAATTGTTGTGATTCAGTCAGAGTATAGTTTTGTAGTTTTCAAATACTACCTCCGCGGATATTATTGCACCTTGACAAGAGATTGTCAATCCAATGTTCTCATGTATTTAATTCAAGACATCTGTGCGGAAGATGGGGCGCAACTCGTCCGGTGGACGAGTGCTCTGCGCCGACCGTAGCGGAGCGAAGACCTGGACCCTGGGTTCAGGGATCGCTTCGGTACAATAAAAGAAAACCTTAAGCAAATCATCCGAGGTTTCTTTTATTATGCGGAAGATGGGGCGCAGCTCGTCCGGTGGACGAGTGCTTTGCGCCGACCGTAGCGGAGCGAAGACCTGAACTCTGGGTTCAGGGATCGCTTCGGTACAATAAAAGAAAGGGGCTGTGAAATAAGTCCCTAAAAGAAATAGGACCATTCGTTCATGCGAAAGGTCC
>OGDN01000215.1_pt1 | contig 119376 bp, 107 predicted proteins | sample 1570271 | NCBI WGS metagenome assembly OGDN01 (sample SAMEA4384481, study PRJEB24528) | human gut metagenome
GACAAGCAGATCGAGGATCTGGACCTTTCCGTCCGCTCCTACAACTGCCTGAAGCGCGCGGGCATCCATTCCGTGCGCCAGCTCGTCGAGTTCTCCGAGAACGACCTGCTCAACATTCGGAACTTTGGTGCGAAGTCCATCGAGGAAGTGAAGGACAAGCTCATTTCCATGGACCTCAATTTGAAGCTTTAGGAGACAAAGAGTTATGAGACACAACAAGAAGGGTCGCAAGCTCGGCACCGACTATAGCCACACTAAGGCTATGAAGCGCAGCTTGGTGTCCGCCCTGTTCCTGAACGACCGCATCAAGACGGTGGAGTCCCGTGCCAAGGAGATCCGCCCGCAGGTCGACAAGGTGATCACCTGGGCCAAGCGCGGCGACCTGCATTCCCGCCGTCTGGCCATCGCCTACCTGAACGACAAGGAGCTCGTCCGCGAGATCTTCGAGAAGGTCGCCCAGGGCATGTTCCAGGATCGTCCCGGCGGCTACACCCGCATCATGAAGCTCGGGCCCCGCAAGGGCGACAACGCCCCCATGGTCATCATGGAGCTCGTGACCGAGCCCTGCGTGCCCAAGGCCGAGCGCAAGGCTGCTGCCGAGAAGAAGGCCGCTACCAAGAAGGCTGCCCCGAAGAAGGTCGCCAAGAAGGCCGACAAGTCCGAGGAGCTCGCCGAGGATCTGGGCTTCGAGGCCGACGGCACCGTCGAGCAGATCGAGGCTGTAGACGCCGCCGAGGCCGTTGCCGAGAACGGCGCCGAGATGACCGATGCCGAGAAGGTCGAGGCCGTCGAGGAGAAGAAGGCCGAAGAGGCCGAGGCGTTCCGCGAGACCGAGGAGACCGCCGGTGATCCCGCCGAGGCCGCCAAGGAGGAAGCCGAGAAGGCCGAGGCCGAGGCTGCCAAGGAGGTCGAGACCTCCGAGGTGGAGAAGGCTGAGGAAGAGAAGGCCGACGTCAAGAGCGAGTAATCGTTCGACTGGGAACTTCGGGTGCGCCGCGCGCCCGCCAGCCGCAAAAGCGGAGCGTGGAAGCATCGTTCTATACCGGAGAAGCCGCCCTCGGGCGGCTTCTCTGCGTTTCCTCCCGTAGGGGGCGACCTCGGTCGCCCCTTGCCGCAAGCGCGGTATGACTTGCGGCGCGGGTCTCATGACGGCAAGGCAACGCGCGTCCAACCTCTGAATTACTATCGGCCCGCTCAAGTTTACCTTGCTGCTGAGGCCCATAGAATACTCCTTGCAAGGGCAACCGATCTTGCTCCTGCAGTGTAAGTTCATGGGTATCGCACCGATTGAAAGGAGCCGGATCATGGCTGACAAGGATACGCTGATGGAGGAGTTCGTTGCGACCGAGGCCGCCAAGAACGAAGATGCCGCCAAGGATCTCGAGCGCGTCGAGCAGCAGGTTGTGGCCGAGGCCACCATGTCCACCGAGTACGATGACGCGCTGGGCAACGAGCAGGCTGCCGCCGAGGATGCGGAGACTGCCTTCGAGTTCGAGCAGGCCGAGATTGCGGCCGAGCAATCGCTCTAACATCTGCATGCGGGCCGTGCGGTTCGCCGATTCGAGGCCGGTTCGCTAACTCGCCGGCTTCATGATGACTCCACCAAGCCTGGGCTCTTCCTTAACAGGAGCCCGCGGGATGGCTTGACGGAATTGAAAGAAGGCGCCCCTTGAGCATAGGGGCGCCTTCTTTTGCGTCTCTGCACAAAACACGAGCGCACACCGGCGTCTGGCCGATGGGGGAGGGATGGCGTCCGTGACGATGGGGGCTCTGTGGGATACTGGCGACATGGAAAAAGCCTCGATATATTCTGTCGCATCCGAGAAGGGGGACGCCGGTGCTGCTCGCGCAGACGCTGCGAAACGCGCAGGCGGTGCGAGATGCGGCGCCGGCGAAGCTCGCCGTGCCGCGCGCATCGGTGCGAAAGGGACACTGCGCACCGTGGACGCCCGTGTGAAGATCGGGCTGCTCGTGGCCTATTCCGTGGCGCTTTTCTGCACGGAAAACCTTCTGGGTCTGGGTGTGGCGGCTGCGCTGCTGGCGGCCGTGGCCTCCGTCGGGGACGTCCCCGTTGCCCGTCTGCTGCGCGAAGGGGCCTTCGCCTACCTCATTGTCGGCTTCCTGCTCGTCTACAATGTTGCAGCCTCTGGGTGGCTTGCGGGAATCGCGGTGGCCCTCCGGCTGCTTCTGCTGGTATGGGCGAGTCTTTTGCTCATGGCGCTTTCCACGCCTGCAGAGCTTTCCGAGGCGCTGCGCCAGCTGCTCTCCCCCCTGGGCCGTCTGGGACTGCCCGTACGCGACTTCACGACGTCGCTTTCCATCGCCCTGCGGTTCATGCCGCTGCTTTCCGAGGAGCTGAGGGCCGTGAGGGCTGCCCAGGCCTCGCGGGGAGCCGCCTTCGAGGGCGCAGGGCTCGTGGGGCGCCTGCGTGCCTATGGGGGCCTCATGGTGCCGCTGCTCGTGGGGCTTTTCCGTCGGGCCGATCGCCTGGCATCCGCTATGGAGGCGCGCTGCTACGGAGCTTCCGGCGTGCCGACGTCGCTTGACGGGCGCCGTTTCGCCTTTGGCGACGGGGCGGCCCTCCTCGTCGGCGTTGTCGCCTGCGCCGCCTTCGCGCTTATTCCCTAGGAGCTTGCGACAAGGTCGCTGTCGTCCTCGTCGACTATCGGAATGCTGCGCGACTTAGGGGCATCGGGCGATTCGCCCGCCTTTAGGCGCTTTTCGCTCTTTGCCCGCGCCGGTGCCAGCTCGCTTATCAGGATGGCGGCGAAAATGAGGACGAAACCGACTGCCATGCGCCCGGTGACCACCTCACCGTAGAACAGCACACTGGCCAGCACGCCGAACACCGATTCCAAGGACAGCAGAAGCGAGCCTTGGGCCGGCGACACGTGGGCGAGTCCGACGTTCTGGAAGAGATAGCACAGCCCCGAGGCGAACACCACGAGGTAGAACAGGTTGAAGGCGAACTCCGGCGTGAGAGCCGCCAGGTTCGGTGCAGGCTCGGTGAGAGCGCCGACGACAAGTCCCGCAATGCCGCCGAAGAGGAACTGGTACACGGTGAGCGCGAGCACGTTGAAGCGCTTCGAATAGCGCGCGATGGCGATGATCTGCGCCGCGAAGAAGACGGCGCACAGAAGCGTCATGGCATCGCCGAACTCGAAGGCGAGCGAGCCGGCGGTGAGCGACACGAGCCCGATGCCCGTGATGCAGAGAGCGGCGGCGCCCACGTTGGCGAAGGTGGGGCGCTTGCCGGCGACGGCCCACAGCATGAAGGGAACAATGACGCAGTAAGTGGCCGTAAGGAAGGCGTTCTTGCCCGGCGTGGTGTCGGCGAGCCCCACCGTCTGCACCCAGAACGCGAGGAAGGTCACGGCGGCCAGCACAAGTCCCGCCTTAAGGCACGGCCCGTTCAGCGTGCCCGCCAGCGACCGATGGAACACCGCGGCCATGAGCAGTCCCGTCAGGAAGAAGCGCACGCCGATGAGCTGGGCCGGCGGCAGCACGTCGACGGCGTCCTTCATCACCACGAAGGCGAACCCCCAAATAATGGTGGCCGCCAACAGCATGAGCTTGTACACGAAGCCCGGGATATGTCTCTTCTCAGTCACAGCCAGCCATTATAGTGCGGCCTTTCGCGTTTCGCCAGGTTACTGCCAGCCAACGGGGGCGCAACGGAATCTTGTTGACGGATGCGGGCGCGCGGAGCGGCCGCATGATGGAAGGTAAGCATTGAACCCGACCAGAGAGGACGTGCGCTATGTACTATTCCAGCGGCAACTACGAGGCCTTCGCCCATCCGCTTCCGCCCGAGGGCGTGGAAAACAAGCAGGCCTACATTATCGGCAGCGGCCTGGCGGGACTCGCTGCGGCGTGCTTTCTTGTGCGCGACGGCCGAATGCCCGGCGAGAAGATCCACATTCTGGAGCGCGACCCGCGCGCCGGCGGCGGTTGCGATGGCTGGGAGTACCCGGGGCTCGGCTTCACCATGCGCGGCGGCCGCGAGATGGACAACCACTTCGAGGTGATGTGGGATCTGTTCCGCGACATCCCCTCCATCGAGGATCCGTCGGTATCGGTGCTCGACTACTACTATTGGCTGAACAAGCGCGACCCCAACTACTCGCTGTGCCGCGCCACGCAGGATCGCGGCCGGGACGCCCATACCGACAACAAGTTCAACCTGTCCGACAAGGCCTGCATGGAAATCATGAACCTGTTCTTCACCCCGGAGGAGGAGCTGCAGGACAAGGTCATCACCGAGTACTTCTCCGATGAGGTGCTGAACTCGAACTTCTGGTTGTACTGGCGCACGATGTTCGCCTTTGAGAATTGGCACTCGGCACTGGAGATGAAGCGCTACGTCACCCGCTTCGTGCACCATTTGGGCGGCCTGCCCGATTTCTCGGCCCTGCGTTTCACGCGGTACAACCAGTACGAGTCCATGATCCTGCCGATGGTGAACTACCTTGAGGCGCACGGCGTGGACTTCCAATTCAACACCCATGTGACCGACGTGCGCTTCAGTTGCGACGACGCCAAAGACGACAACCGCAAGCTGGCCACGGAGATTCGACTGGTGCGTGAGAACAATCCGGCGGCCATCGATGCCGCCGAGGGGCTGCCCGAAGACGGCAAGACGGCCCCGGCTGCCGATACGGGCCGCGAGGAGACCATTCCGCTCACGGAAAACGACCTCGTCTTCATCACGCCCGGCAGCCTGGTGGCCCACTCCTCCTTCGGCAGCCAGGACGCCCCGGCCCGCTTCGCCCCCGAGCTCACCCCCGGCGACGGCTGGGATCTGTGGAAGAAGATCGCGGCCCAGTCGCCGGAGTTCGGCCGCCCCGAGAAGTTCTGCGGCGATCCGGAGAAGAGCAACTGGGAGAGCGCCACGGTGACCACGCTGGATGAGAAGATCCTGCCGTACATCGAGAAGATCTGCAAGCGCGACCCGCTCTCCGGCGGTGTGGTGACGGGCGGCATCGTGTCGGTGAAGGACTCCAGCTGGCTGCTCTCCTGGACCATCAACCGGCAGCCGCAGTTCCGCGCCCAGCCCGAGGGACAGGTGTGCGTGTGGCTCTACGGCCTGTTCACCGACGTGCCCGGCGACTACGTGAAGAAGCCCATGCGCGATTGCACCGGCAAGGAAATCTGCGAGGAGTGGCTGTACCACCTGGGCGTGCCCGAGGAGCAAATCGAGGAGCTGGCCGAGCATTCCGCGAACACGGTGCCCTGCATGATGCCCTACATCACGGCCTTCTTCATGCCCCGCGCCGATGGCGACCGTCCGCTCGTCGTGCCTGAGGGCGCCGTGAACTTCGCCTTCATCGGCCAGTTCGCCGAGACGCCGCGCGACACTATTTTCACCACTGAGTACTCCATGCGCACTGGCATGGAGGCGGTATATACGCTGCTCGCCATCGACCGCGGCGTGCCTGAGGTGTGGGGCAGCGTGTTCGACCTGCGCGTGCTGCTGAACGCGACGGTGCTTCTGCGCGACGGCAAGCCGGCCACGGACATGAACATGAACGTGCTGGAGAAGCTGCTGCTGTCGAAGGGCTTGAAGGAGATCGAGCACACCGACATCTACGGCCTTCTGAAGGAATTCGGCGTCATTCCGACCACCGACGAGAACCGGGACGTGCCCGTGCCCGCCACGGGTGCCGTGTGGCCGGGCATCCATTAACCCGCCTCTGCGCCGTTGTTGGGGCTCTGTCTGAGGGCGAGAGCCGTCGTCCTTGTTGGTTGCGGTGCCCGATTGGGCCCGGCAGCGACCCCTGTTTTATGCGCCCCGTGCGGAATGAACCCGCGCGGGGCGCTTGCGCTTGCGTCGTTCGTGCTATGATGGTGAACGCTGATTAGAAGCATCAACCAACCTTCAAGGAGGCACTACATGAGCGTCATCATCGATGTGTACGGGCGCGAGGTTCTCGATTCTCGCGGCAACCCCACCGTCGAAGTGGAAGTCGTGCTGGAAGACGGCGCCTTCGGCCGCGCGGCGGTTCCTTCGGGCGCTTCCACGGGCGCTTTCGAGGCCGTGGAGCTGCGCGACTGCGACAAGAGCCGCTATTTGGGCAAGGGCACGCTGGATGCCGTGGCCCATGTGAACAACGAGATCGCCGACGTGCTCATCGGCCTCGAGGCCGAGGATCAGCGCATGGTGGACGCCGCCATGATCGAGGCCGACGGCACGGAGAACAAGGGCGCGTTTGGCGCCAACGCCATCCTGGGCGCTTCTTTGGCCGTGGCCAAGGCTGCCGCGGAGGCCGCCGAGCTGCCGCTGTACAAGTACGTGGGCGGTGCGAACGCGCATCTTCTGCCGACGCCCATGATGAACATCCTGAACGGCGGCGTGCATGCCGACAACAACGTGGACTTCCAGGAGTTCATGATCATGCCCGTGGGCGCCCCCACCTTCGCCGAGGCTCTGCGCTGGTGCGCCGAGATCTACCACACTCTGAAGAAGGTGCTGCATGATGCGGGCCTTGGTGGCGGCGTGGGCGACGAGGGCGGATTCGCTCCCAACCTGAAGACCAACGAGGAGCCGCTGGCCTACATCGTGGAGGCCTGCGAGAAGGCCGGCTACAAGCCCGGTACCGACATCCTGTTCGCCATGGATCCCGCCTCCACCGAGTTCTACAACGCCGAGACCGGCAAGTACGTGCTGGCCGGCGAGGGCCGTGAGCTGACGAGCGACGAGATGGTGGACTACTGGGAGGCGCTCGTGAACAAGTACCCCATCGTCTCCATCGAGGACGGCATGGCCGAGGAGGACTGGGACGGCTGGAAGAAGCTGACCGACCGCATCGGCGATCGCGTGCAGCTGGTGGGCGACGACCTGTTCGTCACCAACTCCAAGCGCCTCGCCAAGGGCATCGAGCTGGGCTGCGCCAACGCCATTCTCATCAAGGTGAACCAGATCGGCTCCCTCACCGAGACGCTCGAGGCCATCGAGATGGCCAAGCAGGCCGGCTACGCCTGCGTCATGAGCCACCGCTCCGGCGAGACCGAGGACGTGACCATCGCCGATCTGTCCGTGGCCTGCAACACCGGCCAGATCAAGACCGGCGCCCCCTGCCGGTCCGACCGCGTGGCCAAGTACAACCAGCTCATCCGCATCGAGGAGCAGCTGGAGGGCCAGGCCCAGTACGCCGGTATGAAAGCCTTCTACAACATCAAGCGCTAGAGGGCCGAGCAGGGGCTCGCAGTCCACAAGGTTCGCCTTGGGAGGCGAGCGCACAAACGACTAAAGAAGGGCCGCTTCATAACGAGGCGGCCCTTCTTCTGTTTCGCGGCAGCCAGCTGGGATCGCTTTTGCCTGTTCTCGGTCGACGAACCCCTCTGTTTCTGCACGAAATCTCGAGTTATAAGCGTCCGGAATCCGCAGAAGAACTCGCGGCTGAGAACGGCTTTTGCAAAATGCCTGGTCAAAGCGTTGCGCTTGGTAAGGGAGTTCCCGGCATCGGGTTGCGGGCGTGCCCGAGACGCTGATAACTCAAGATCTCATGCAGAAAACGGGTAGCTCGTTGACCGAGATTTCTTCAGAACGGCCTTGGGGAGCCCAAAAGCACGCCGGCGGCGTCTTCGCGTTGCTATGCTATGCGGAGCGGGTGCCCGGTTGCGGGTCGCGGGGGAGGAAGGAGATATGCAGATACATGTTCATTCCCTCCGCGATTTTCTGAAGGACGCGTATCGAAGGGTTGCGGATTCCGCGTTCTATGCGGCTGATTTCGGTCTGAGCTATGCCACATCGTTCGGCCAATTCCTTTTGCGTGAAATTTTGGCTTTGCCGGGCCTCGATCATAGCGCGCATGAGAGCAGCTTCGGGCTGAAACTCGTGGCTAGCCTCAGCGAATTCAGGGTCGAGGAACCCTGAAACCCCGAAGGAGCGGTAGCAGAAAAGCCGTATTTGCGCAACATCGGTTGAGTTTGGCCCCAGCGGCTGCTGACCTGCTGCGAGGAGCTGATGGGGTATACTGGTTGCAGGTTGCGTTCCGCGATTCGGGGGTGGGGAAGGAGCTGTCCGTGGACACCGCATATCTGCGCGAGTACATCGAATTCTCGCGCTCTCTCAATTTCGCCCAGGCGGCTGCTGATCTGTTCGTGTCGCCACCGACGCTGCGGGCCCATATTCACGCACTCGAGGAGGAGGTAGGGGCGCCTCTTACGGTCAAGCGCGTCGGTCAGTTGGAGCTATCGCCAGCCGGCCGTCTTTTTCTGAAGCGTGCTCGTGCCATAGTGAAGCTGGTAGAGGAAAGCGCGGAAGAGTGCCGGGCGCTGGCGGAAGCCTCGTCGTCCATAGTGGTGGGCACCCTCGATTACGCTCCCTTCGAGGAGTTGCTGACGCGTGCGCTGCACGCTTTCCGACGGGATCATCCTGACCGATGCCTCGAAATGCTCATGGCGTCGGGCGCTTACGCGAACATGGAAGCGGTGGAGAGCGGCAAGGCGGATCTTTCCATTTTCGTTCAAGTGAGGCGACGAGATGGCGGGGAAGAGGCGCTGCCCGATGAGCTGCCTGCCGGAGTGGGGGCTTTTCGCTTTAGCGAGGGCGAATGTCGTTTTTGGATGAACCGCTCCTGTCCTCTGTTTGAGTGCGATCGCGTGACGGCGGCCGACTTGGACGGCTTCACGATGCTCTTGGGGAATTCCGCGAATATGGAACGCGCGGGCCGCGTGCTCATCGAATGGTTTGCAGGGGTCGGGGTAGCCGTGGAGCCCGACAATCAGCCTTGTTCGAACTATCTTGACCTGTATCTGTCGGGAACGGGCGAGACGTTCGGCATTGCGCTGGGGGGAGTGCGCTCGGGTCTGCGGGCGAGCTCCGACATCAAGATATTCGCGGTCGACGATTTTACGGTGCCCTGCGATCTCTATGTGATCTACAACGAGGAGCGCATCGGGGAGAACGGGAAGCTGTTCGTCGACTGCCTGAAGGAGAGCATTTCTTCGCTGGAATAATGTCTTCTGGGGGTGATGAAGCCTCGGCTGGTGGCAGGGTGCGCTGGCGCCTCTGTCGGCGGTGCAACATGACGGCGCCCCGTCGGTTGGACGGGGCGCCAGGGGAGGGCTAATGATAGGTTGTGGCGAAAGATGGCTGACTAGATCTCGCCGATGATAGAGCCTGCGGCCATGTACCCACCGAGGAACGATAGTCCCACATCACCGTACAGGCCGTTGAAGGGCTTGCCGGCGAGGTTGTTCTCGCCGTTCGAGCCGCCGGCGGTGTGCCAGCCAGCGTAAAGCCCGGGAATAACGGCGCCTTCGGTATCGATGACCTGCATCTTGGGGTTGATGCGCAGTCCGCACTTGGTGGCGAACAGGTTGCCGCCAAGTTTCGCTCCGTAGTAGGGCGGCTCGCTGATGGGGATGAGCCACGAGGGATCGTACTTGTAGGTGGGAACAGTGTCCTCTCCGGCCTCGCAGGCGGCGTTCCAGTCCTTAACAGCCTGCACGAGCACGCTTTCGCGCAATCCGAGGGCCTCTTCCAACTCCTCGATGGTATCGCATTCCTTGACGGCGCCGGCATCGACCATCATCTGGAAGGCATTGCGCCAATCGCGCTGCCATTCGGGAACGCGGTCGATAAGAGGGTCGTCGTCGGGGATGACCTTTCCGATGTTGCGCAACCTTCTAGCCCAAAAGCCCCAATCCTTTGGCGATGTTGGCGATGAAGTCCTGGACGTTGGTGACGATGCCGCGGCTGGCGAGGCTGCCGCGATCCACTAATTTGTTCACAGCGAACTCGGCGATATCCACGCAGTAGAAGTACACCGGGCGAATGGTGCCGTCGTCCATCACGCGATAGCTCGGCGTCATGTTCCCCGTGGCGATGGTGTGCAGCATGGTGGCCATGCAGATGACGGTGGTGGCGCTGCGAATGTGGTCGCGCATGGCGTCCTGCGCCTCGTAGGCGTTGCCGTACACGCCGGGCAGAGGGCCGTCGTCGCGGATGGATCCGGCCAGCACGTAGGGCACGCCATTGCGCACCAGCGCGTTCATGATGCCGTCGCACACGCCCTCTTCTTCGATGAACCGCTCGATGGATCCCCAATAGCGCACGCGGTTGATGGTGTCCAGGTGGTGGTAGTGGCCGTTGGGGCGGTTCTCCTGGGTGTCGATGTCCTGGCCGAGGGACGTGTGGAAGTAGGCCCCTTCCAAATCGTGGGTGGCGAGAGCATTGCCGGCGAACACCGCGTCCGCATAGCCGGCGTCGATGATTTTCGCGAAGGCCTCGCGGGAGTACCCGTTGAACGTGAAGGCCGGCCCCATGACCCACACGATGGAGCCGTGGTCGCGGTCGTGGCGCAAAAGCTCATAGAGCTCGTCGTAGTCGCGCGAGAAGGCGGTCTCGCGGGAGCGGCCCAGACGGAAGGCGAAGTTGTCGTGGCCGCCCGGGTGCGGGGCGCCGTCCTCCGATGTGGCCAGACCGCGGAAGCCGTCGGTGTAGACGAGAATGCCCTCCTCGCCGTTTTCCGTGCGTCCGCAGGCGATGAGATCGCCGGCGCGGATGTGGCGGAACTCGCGCACGAACACGTTGCCGCCTTCCACGACGGCCACGCAATCCATGCGGGAATCGCGGGCGAGCGTCCATTGCCCTGCGATCTTCAGATACTCCGGATAAATGGACATGGCGTGGTAGCCCTCCGGGGCCACGAAATCCTTCGGCGCGGGCACGAGCGTCACATCGGGCGCGGCGGCGAGGTGGGGGAGCGTGAAGTCGGGCGGCGTGTAGGGCGTGGGTGTAAACGGCGCGGGCGAAAACGTCATGGTCGCCTTCTTTCTCTGGGTGGCTGAGGCCATTGTAGCGCTTCGGCCGCCGGTTCCCAAGGAATGTGAAACTCTGCAGGCAAGAGATCTCATGCAGAAAAGCGGTAGTTCGTCGACCGAAGTTATGCCAGCGAAGGCTCGGGTTCCAAAGTGGATGTTTGGGCGGTTGCGGGGCCGGCTGCGGGCCCGGTTGCGGAGATGGAGGAGGACGGGGAGCGGCAGTTCGCCGAAGGATTGTGAAAGCGTGATGACTTCGGCATCGAAATTATTCCCAGAGGGCTAGAATGGGCCTATGGCTACTGCTATCGACACATCCAAGGAAACACACGCCGACGTCGCCGCCGCCGAGGTGCTGCGGCGGTTCGTTGGCTACTACAAGCCCTACAAGGCGCTCTTCTTCGCCGATCTCGTGGCCGCCTGCATTTTGGCTGGGGTTGACCTGGCCTTTCCGCAGCTGCTGAACTTCTTCACCCGCGAGTTCTTCACCGAGTCGCCCTCGGTCATCTTGGGTAGCCTCGGGCTCATCGCGCTGCTCTTCATCGCGCTGTACGCCGCGCGCACGGGCTGCCAGTGGTTCATCACCTACTGGGGCCACGTCATGGGCGCGCGCATGGAGGCCGACATGCGCCGCGATTTGTTCGAGCAGTACCAGCGCCTCTCCTTTGGCTACTACGACCGCCACAACACCGCCGTCATGATGTCGAAGATCACCACCGATCTGTTCGACATATCGGAGCTCGCGCACCACAGGCCGGAGAACCTGTTCATCTGCACGCTCAAGATCGTCGGCTCCTTCGTGCTGCTGTTCATGATCAACGGGCCGCTCACCGCCATTATGCTCGTCGTCACCATCGTCATGGCAGCGCTGTCCTTCGCGCTGAACTATTGGCGCCGCCGCATATTCCGCGAGAACCGCGAGCGCATGGCCGGCATCAACGCCGCGGTGCAGGATTCCCTCGGCGGTATCCGCGTCGTGAAATCCTTCGGCGGCGAGGACGCCGAGCGCGAGAAGTTCCGCGCGGCCAACGAGGCGTTCCTCGACACGAAGAACCGCTCCTACAAGTTCATGGGCGCCTTCCACGGGCTGAACTCGCTGTTCACGGGGCTTCTGTACACCATCGTCGTGGTGGGCGGCGGTTACTTCGTGGCCGCCGGAACGCTCGCCGTGACCGATTTGGCCATCTACGCCCTGTACGTGGGCATCTTCATGGCACCGGTAGAGCAGCTCATCAACTTCACCGAGACTCTGCAGAAGGGCTACGCGGGCTTCCGCCGCTTCATCGAGGTGTTGGCCGAGCGGCCCGACGTGGCCACCAAGTCCGGTGCGCCCACCTTGGCCGAGGCCTGCGGCGGCGAGGTGTGCGGCGCTGTGGATTACCGCGACGTGACGTTCTCTTACGATGGCACCCACCCGGTGCTCGACGGGCTCGCGCTTTCCATCCCCGCCGGCACCTCGGTGGCGCTCGTGGGGCCCTCGGGCGGCGGCAAGACCACCACCTGCTCGCTTCTGCCCCGATTCTATGATGTGGCCGCGGGCGCGGTGACCATCGACGGCGTGGACGTGCGCGACGTACAGTTGGTAAGCCTGCGCGAGGCCATCGGCATCGTGCAACAGGACGTGTACTTGTTCGGTGGCACGGTGGGGGAGAACATCGCCTACGGCCGCCCCGGCGCCACCCAGGCCGAAATCGAGGAAGCGGCGCGCAAGGCCAACATCCACGAGTTCATCTGCTCGCTGCCCGACGGCTACGACACGCTCGTGGGCGAGCGCGGCGCGCGGCTGTCCGGCGGTCAGAAGCAGCGCATCTCCATCGCGCGCGTGTTCCTGCGCGACCCGCGCATCCTCATTTTGGACGAGGCCACGAGCGCGCTTGACAACGAGAGCGAGCACGCCATCCAGGCGTCGCTGGCGGAGCTCTCCCGCGGGCGCACCACCATCACCATCGCGCACCGCCTGTCCACCATTCGCAACGCGAGCCTCATCGCCGTGGTGGAGGACGGCCGCGTGCTTGAGCAGGGAACCCACGACGAGCTGCTGGCCCGCGACGGCGTCTACGCCCGCTACTACCGTATGCAGTTCGGCGATTAGAACGGGAGCCGAGATTCGCTTGAGGACGCGTTCGCCTTTCTAGAAAACAAAATCATCGGTTTCGTGCAGGAAAAAGTGCGATCGTGCGAGTTCTGAGGGATCAAATACTCGCACGATCGCACTTTACTCTGCATGAAGAAGATCTTCGGGGGTTTTCAACTCGCACAATCGCACTTTTTTCTGCGCGAAGGGGGTATGAGACGGTTTTGCGGGATGCTAGCTTCTTGAGGGCGGAAGATGCCGAAGCTCGGTTGGCTTGTCGCAGACACGGAAGGGGCGACCGTCGCGTGCCCGGCTTGGATCGAAGGTGAAAACGTCGCTCTTTTTGGTCGCGGTTATCCTGCAATAGTTATAATGATTCCCAGTGAAATGACGACGGTTGGATTCCGCGGCCGCGGCATTGCTGCAGCGCGGTGGTGTGGTGGCGTGGAAGGGAAGGACCGATCCTGTGAGAGAAATGATTCCGTTGGAAGAGGCCCGTGCGCTCGTGTGCGGGGCTGTGGAGAAGTTGCCCGTGGAAACGGTGGAGCTGCTGGACGCTGTCGGGCGTGTGGTGGCGGCCGACCAGACAAGCGACATCGACGTGTCGCCCTTCGCGCACTCGGCCATGGACGGCTTCGCCCTGCGCGCCGCCGAGATTGCCGATGCCGCCGAGGAGAGCCCCGCGATGCTGCGGGTCATCGCCGAAATCGGCGCCGGCGACGTGTTCGAGGGAACCATCGGGGAAGGCGAGTGCGTGCGCATCATGACCGGCGCCTGCCTGCCTGCCGACGCCGATGCCGTGGTGAAGTACGAGATCGTGGGCGTGGTGGAAGGCGACGGCAAACCCGGCTCGGTGGTGTCGTTCTCGGCCCCGACGAAAGTGGGCTCCAACATTCGCGCCGCCGGCGAGGAAGCCCATGCGGGGGACGTGGTCGTGGAGGCGGGCGATGTGCTCACCGCCGCCGGCGTCGGCTTTCTGGCCGGTTGCGGCGTGCTGGAGGTGCCCGTCTACCGCCGACCGCGCGTGGCCGTCATTGCCACGGGCAGCGAGCTCGTGCCGCCCTCCGAGGTGCCCGGCCCCGGTAAGATCCGCAACTCCAACAGCTACGCCATGGCCGCCTGCGCCCGGGAGGCCGGCGCCGAGGCCCATATGCTCCCCATCGTCCAGGACACCTTCGAGGCCCTGCGCGACGCCGTGGCGCAAGCGGCCCGCGAGTACGACTTCGTCGTCACCACGGGCGGCGCCGCCAACGGCGACTTCGACTTCATCAAGCCAGTGGTGGCCGAGCTCGGCGAGCTTCTGATGACCACGGTGAACATGCGTCCCGGCAAGGCCCAGACCTTCGGCATCGTGGAGGGCACGCCCGTCTTCGGCCTGCCCGGCAACCCGGCGGCCGCCTACGTGGGCTTCCAAATGCTCATCCGCCCGGCGCTGCGCACCATGCAGGGCTACCGCTTCATGGATCATCCCGTCGTGAAGGCGCGCCTCACTGCCGACGAGAAGAACCGCGACCCGCGCCGCATCTACCTGCGGGCGAACCTGACGCGCACCGCCGAGGGCTATGAGGTGACGCCGGCCAAGAACCAGAGCTCGGGGCTGTTCGGCCCCATCCAGAAGACCAACTGCCTGGCCGTCATGCCCGAGGGCACCGAGCCTCAACCTGCGGGCTCCATCGTCGATTGCCTGCTGCTCGATATTCCCGAGGAAGTCGTGCTGTAGCGGAGGCAACCGTGCATGGCGAGGCGGGGGCGCTGGTGCCGCGCGCAGTTCATTCTATGGCATGCGAAAACGCCGTGACCCCCGGCGAGAAATGCCATAGAATGCTGTTTGAGCACGGCACTTGTGCCCCCGCATCGCCCCTGGGGGTTTCAAGGGAGCTGCTAAGAAAGGAAGTAAAAGTGACCATCAAATTCGCTATCATCACGTGTTCCGACACCCGCACTTTGGAAACCGACGAGGCGGGGCAGAAACTGGAGCAGCTCATTGCCGAGCAGGGTTGGGAGTGCATCCGCCGCGTTGTGGAAATGGACGAGCGCCCGTTTATCGCCGGCGCACTCATCGACGCCTGCGACAACACCGATGCCGATATCGTGCTCACCTGCGGCGGCTCGGGCCTCTCGCTGCGCGACGTGACCCCCGAGGCTACCCGCGACGTGGCCGACCGCGAGGTGCCCGGCATCGCCGAGGCCATGCGCGCCCACAGCGTCGCCATCACGCCCTTCGCCATGCTCTCGCGCGCCATCTGCGCCCAGCGCGGGCACACGCTCATCATCAACCTGCCCGGCTCCACCAAGGCGGCCACCGAGAACTGGGAGGGCATCGTGGCGGCGCTGCCCCACGCCGTGAAGATGATGGCCGGCGAGGGCCACAGCACGCAGAAGGACCTCTCGGAGAAACTCGCCGCCGCGGCAGCTCGGGGCGAGCTCGGGTAAGGCAGCGGGCGCGCAAGGGCCTTTGGCTTCGAAGTCGCGATGGAGAGTTGGCTGCGGATGCGCTTGCCGTATGGCTTTCCGGGACTGGGTTCTCGTGGTCGGAAGTCTTTGTCCCGTGCCAAAAGAGCGCGTTCCCGTGCGTCGGGTCTGCGCTATACTTCACGGGGAACGTGTTCTAGATGCGGCCGCGCTCGATAGGGGCGCGGCTGTTTGAGGTGGTAGCACTATGACTGATCTTCCCAATGGGTTCACGGGGTTTTCGCACCGAGATCCGAACTTCGTGTCCGCGGGCGACGCCCTGCGCGGCTCGCGGTACGACGACACGCCGTTCGCGGCGCGCAAGCAGGCCCAGGCCCGCAATCTGGCCGAGGCCTGGTCGCCGGCCGCCTCCGAGCGCGCCGGCGCGGGCGTCGCTGCCGAGGGCGGCTCCGATGCGGCCGCCCGTGGGGCATCGCGTTCGCTGTCCCAGCTGTCATCGGCGGCCAGCGACGTGCTGCGCTTCGCCGAGCAGGGCACCCAGGCCACCGGTGCCCCGCGCTTCGACCCGGACAAGCTCGCCCGCATTCCCGAGGTGGATCGGCGCTGGGCCTGGGTGGAGATCGACCTGAACGCCATCCGTCACAACGCCTCGGCCGTGAAGCAGCGCCTGAATCCGGGTACCCGGCTCATGGCCGTGGTGAAGGCCGACGGCTACGGCCACGGCGCCGTGCAGTGCGCCAAAACGGCGCTGAACTCCGGGGCCGAGTACTTGGGCGTGGCCACGGTGGACGAGGCCATCGCCCTGCGCGAGGCCTACGTGAACGCCCCTATCCTCATTCTGGGCGAGCCCCCGGCTACGGCCATCCCGCTGCTTCTGGCCTACAAGATCATGCCGGCGGTCTACACCGCCGAGTTCGCCATCCGCTACGCCGAGGCCGCCGACGCCTTCGGGGTGTCCGCGCCCTTCCATCTGAAGGTGAACACGGGCATGAACCGCATCGGCGTGCGTTGGGACGAGGTCGTGGAATTCGCGCGACAGATATCGTTCCATCGGGCGCTCGATCTGGTGGGCACCTTCACCCACTTCGCCACTGCCGACTGTCCCGGCACCATCGACTTCGAGCGTCAGGTCAAGCGCTTCTCGGAAGCCGTGAACGCCCTGCGCGCGGCCGGCATCAACCCGGGCATCGTGCACGCGGCGAACTCCGCGGCCGCCATCCGCTACCCAGAGGTGCAGCTGGACATGGTGCGCCTCGGCATTTCGCTGTACGGATTCTACCCGTGCCCCGAGGCCTACCCGATGATCGATCTGAAGCCGGCCATGAGCGTGAAGGCCCGCATCACCGATGTGAAGACGCTGCCGGTGGGCGAGGGCGTCAGCTACGGCCTGAACTACCGCAGCCCCGGCGCCGTGAAGATCTGCACCATGCCCATCGGCTACGCCGACGGCTTCCGCCGGGGCCTTTCCGGTCGCACCGACGTGCTGCTGGCCGGCCGCCGCTTCCACCAGGTGGGCAACATCTGCATGGACCAGTCCATGTTCGAAGTGAACCTGCGCCAGCGCAACGACCTCGACCCGCAGATCGGCGATACGGTAACCATTGTGGGAGAGCAGGGCGAAGCGTCTGTCACCATCGACCAGATGGCCGAAACGCTGGGCACCATCCAGCACGAGGTGGCCATCGGCTTCGGCTGCTCAAGACTGCCCAGACTGTACGTGTAGAAAGCGGCGGTCAGCGAGTATCAAGGCCGTGCAGCAGGTTGAAACGAAAGCAATGCGCAGCGAGCGCCGGGAGGGGGTGCCGCGCGCAGTTCATTCTATGGCATACGAAAATGCCGCGACTCTCGGCGGGAAATGCCATAGAATGCTGTTTGAGCACGGCACCCCCTCCCGGCGTTCGCCCGAGGCGAGCCCCAAAAAGGAACTCAAGAAAGAAGGACGCCCGATGGAGCACCCCCACATTCCGCTAGAAGACCTGCAAGCCCAAGTGGCCGCCTGCCGCCGCTGCCCCTTGTGCGATGGCCGCACGCAGACGGTGTTCGGCGTGGGCAATCCCGAGGCCCGGGTGCTCATCGTCGGCGAGGCTCCGGGCAAGAACGAGGATTTGCAGGGCGAGCCTTTCGTGGGCGCCGCCGGCAAGTACCTCAACGAGCTTCTGGCCATCGCCGGGCTGTCCCGCGAGGACGTCTACATCGCCAATGTGCTGAAGTGCCGTCCCCCTTCCAACCGCGATCCGCGTCCCGAGGAAATTCAGGCCTGCACGCCGTTTCTGCGCGAGCAGACGCGCACCATCAACCCGGAGTACATCGTCACCCTGGGCAACTTCTCCACGAAGTTCATCCTGAAAACCGATGTGGGCATCACGCGCCTGCACGGCACGCTGCAGCGGGCGGGGCGCTTCAAGGTGTTCCCCATCTTCCACCCGGCGGCCGCGCTCTACGACAGCAAGAAGCGCGAGGCCTTGGAAAACGACTTCGCCACCTTAGGCGAGCTGCTGCGCGGCGAGGTCTAAGGCGACCCAAAATCGCCTAGAGCCATCTCTTCCGCTTGAAGAACAGCACCATCACCACGATCATGACCAGGGCTAGGGTGATGATCGTGGCCGCCATATAGGGCCAATCGAGTCCCGGCAGCACGGTGAGGTTCATGCCGAACCAGCCGGTGACGAGCGTGAGCGGCGCGAACATCACCGTGACGATGGTGAGAATCTGCATGGTGGAGTTCTGCTTCAAGTCGATCTGCGTCTGGTGCAGCTCGTAAAGCTGCAGGCTGTACTCGCGCAGCATATCGGCGCGGTCGGACAGGTGGTTCGCGTGGGTGGTGATGTGCCCGAAGGTCCGGGCCTCCTCGCGGCTCATGACCTTGTTCTCGTTGTCGGCGATGAGGTCGGCCATGACGCCGATCTGCTGGTAGTAGGAGCCCATGCGCATGGCGGCGCGCCGGTAGCTCATGATGGTCTGCGACGAGATGTCGGCATGGTGGCCGATCATGGCGTCCTCGAGGCTTTCCATGGCGTCTTCCATGGAGGAGAACCAGCTGAAATCGTCGGCGATGAGCGTCTTCATGAAGGCATACAGGGTATGCGAGGTGGTGGGCTTCGTGAGGATGCCCGTGGCGGCCACTTTGTCCAGGGTCTTCTGCGCGATGTCGCCGTCGTCGATGAGGATGAGGTGGTCGGCTTCCAGGTAGAACGACATGGTGTCCGGATCGCCCGTGGGGTCGGATTTGTCCGGCACCGAGAACGAGCCGATGATGTAGGAGGGGTACAGCTCGACGAAGTTGGCCGCCGCCAGCTCGAGCGCCGCCAGCTCTGCCCGCGCCTCCGGAGCGATATGCGTGAGCTGGCTGAACTCGTGGGAGGTGAGGATCTTGACCAAGGGCGGCTTGCAGCTTTCCGGATCGCACGGCGCCGCCAGCGGGTTCGGCCGATTCAGGTCGTAAATGGCTGCCATGGGCTCCTCCTCTCGTCGCGCGGCCTCTCATGTTCGCAACCTAGTATAGAATGGAGCCGTGATATGCTCTATCGGTTACCGTCTTTGTAAGAAAACGGTAGCCGCGTCCCTGAAGGAGAACGTGCTGTGGAAGACGTGTGCCGATTCGACCCCGTCGCCTGGATAAACACCCCGCGCTGGCAGGCCTCGCGCCTGGGGCTCTCGCGCATGGTGGATCTGCTGGAGCGCTTGGGGCGCCCCCAGGACGAGTTGCGCTTCGTGCACGTGGCGGGTACCAACGGGAAGGGGTCGGTGTGCGCGTATGTGGCCTCGGTGCTGCAGGCGGCCGGCTACAAGGTGGGCCTGTTCACGAGTCCGTTCATCCTCTGCTTCGAGGAGCGCATCCGCGTGAACGGGGAGAACATCACGGGCGAGGAGCTCGCCCGGGCCGTGGCGGCGGTGCGCCCGGCGGCCGCGGCCGTGGAGGCGGCGTGCGGGGATCATCCTACGGAGTTCGAGCTCATGGCGGCGGTGGCCTTCGAGCATTTCCGCGCCGTGGGCTGCGATATCGTGGTGCTGGAAGTGGGGCTCGGGGGGCGGTTGGACGCCACCAACGTCATCGAGGCTCCCGAGGCGAGCGTGATCTGCCGCATCGGGCTCGACCATACCGATTTGCTCGGGGATACCCTGGGCGCCATCGCCGGCGAGAAGGCCGGCATCGTGAAGGCGGGAGCGCCCGTGGTGAGCTGGCCCCAGGAGAGCGAGGCCATGGCGGTCATCGAGGCCGTGGCCGCCGAGCGCGGTTGCGAACTTTTCGTGCCCGATTTCGCTGACTTGTCCGTGGAGCCGCTCGCGGGAGCGGCCCTGCGCCGGTTCTCGTGGAAGGGGAGGGGATTCGAGACGCGTCTGCTCGGCAGCTACCAGCCCTTCAACGCGGCGCTGGCCCTGACGGCGGTCGACGTGCTGCGCGGGCGCGGGTGGGCCATCTCCGACGAGGCCGCTTTCGCGGGCATCGCCTCCGCCCGTTGGCCCGGCCGTTTCGAAGTGGTGGATACCGCGCCGCTTACCATTGTGGACGGTGGTCACAACCCCCAGGGGGCCGAGGCCCTGGCCGCCTCGCTCGCCGATCTTCTGGGGGAGGAGGGACGCGCTTCGGTCGACTTTGCTTTGGGCGTGCTGGCCGACAAGGACTACCCGGCCATGGTGCGCGCCGTGGCGCCGTGGGCCCGCAGCTTCTCGGTGTACGCCCCGAAAAGCCCTCGCGCCCTGGCGGCCGAAGAGCTGGAGGGCTGCGTGCGCGAGATTATGGTGGAAGAGGGCCGGGCCGATGACGTGCCCGTGCGCGCGTGCGGCGCTCCCGCCGATGCCCTGCGCGCAGCCCGCGCCGCTGCCGGACCCGAGGGCTGCGCCGTCGCCTTCGGCACCCTCTACGCCATCGCCGATCTCATGGCCGCGCTGTAGCGAGCTTGCTGTTTGCGAAAACGACTTGATGCATGAAAAAGGGCGCCCCCGAAAGAGCGCCCTCCGAAAGTACGAAAAGCCCGCGAACCGACGCGTCCCCTAGGGCCGCGTACCGGTGACGTCCTCGGCTTCCTCGGCCTCGGCCTCGTCGCGGATCTCGTGCACGACGAACTCCGCCACGCCGCCCTCGGCTTCCAGCACCTCGCGCACATCGTCGACCAGATCCTCGTCGCCGGCGCCGAGCACCACGTCGTCGGCCATATCGGCGGCCTCCTCCCCGGCCGTTTGGCGCACCACCTCATCCAGCGAGGCGGACACATACGAGATGCCCTGGCGCTCGGCGGCCTTCGCCTGCATGAACAGGAACAAAAAGCCGATCACGCCGGCCAGAAGCGAGGCCGACAGAATGCCGATCTTCGCATCGGCGATGAGCACCGCCTCGGGGAAGGCGAGGTTCGCCACGAAGATGGCCATGGTGAAGCCCACGCCGCCCAGGATGCCGGCACCCAGCATATGGATCCAGTTAACATGATCGGGCAGGTTGGCGATCTTCAGCTTCACCGTCAAGAAGCTGAAGAGCAGGATGCCGATGGGCTTGCCCAAAAGCAATCCGAAGAACACGCCGAAGAACACCGGGCTCGAGACCATGGCGAGAACATCGCCGCCAAGGAAGCTCACATCAGCGTTGGTCAGCGCGAACAGGGGCAGCACGGCAAAGTACACCCACGGGTACAGCATATGCTCCAAGCGCGTGGCCGGGGGTACCACCTGACGAGCAACACTGGAGAGTCGGGTGACGGTGAACATGTAATCCTTCTGAAGCGTCACCGGCTCGGTCTCCACATAGGCGGCGCGCGCCTCGCGAACCCGGTCGCCCGACCAGGTCATGAACTTCTGCAGATCGACGCGCGACCCCGTGGGGATCGTGAAGGCGAGCAGCACGCCGGCGATGGTGGAATGAACACCGGACATGAACACCGCGAACCACAACAGGCAACCCACCAGCATGTAAGGCGTCAGGGCGTACACGTGCGCCCGGTTCATCAGTACGAGCACCACGAGAATGGCCGCAGCAATGGCAAGCCACATGAGCGAGGGACTCTGACCGTAGAAGATGGCAATGACGAGAATGGCGATGATGTCGTCGGCCACGGCCAAGGTGGAGAGGAACACGCGCACGCCGTTGGGCACGCGGTTGCCGAGCAGCGCCATGATGCCCAAGGCGAAGGCGATATCGGTCGCCGTCGGCACGCCCCAGCCGTGGGAGGTCTCAGGGTTGGTGGCGTTGAAGATGGAGTAGATGACGATAGGGGCCAGAACGCCGCCGCAGGCCGCGATGATGGGCAGCGCCGCCTGGCGGATGTTCGTGAGCTCGCCGACGGTCATCTCGTATTTGATCTCTAACCCTACGAGCAGGAAGAACACCGCCATGAAGATGTCGTTGATGATATGGGCCAGCGACATCTCGCCGATAAAGCCGCCGACGCCCACCACTACATGGGTGTGCCAGAACTCCTCAAAGGGCTCGAAGAACGGCGAGTTCGCGATAACGAGGGCCACAATAGCCGCCGCCAGCATGATGGCCGCCGCTTTCGTGGACGAACTCGTAAATTGGATGACTTTCAACCAGCGACGCTGATGCCCCTGGACTTCATCAATGAAGATATGATGCGGATCGGGATTCTTCGCAGTGGGTTCCATGCCTTACATCCTCAATTTCTCTTACCGACTCAGCCGCCTGCGAGCAAGGCAGCTTCACAGATATCCGTTAATTGTAACCGCTTTCCCTTTCGCTTCAGCGAAAATCCCTATCTGTAAAGTCCCCGTAGCAGCCTTTTTCACACGAAAACGAGAACCGTTCGACTTCAAAGGCGCTGCATTCCGAAAACAGTCCTCAGACGGCAATCGTTTTCTTGCAACCTCAAATTGCTCGGTCAATCTCGCGAAAAGTGCGCTATGCTGTTTTTTCCAGTTTGGAAGGGTGCGTTTTACGCATGGTGCGCTCAGGTGCCCCAGCGGGCTCGCGCCTTCCACGCTGATTGTGCAAGCAACGAGCTAAAAGAGGTGGAAATCATGACGATCACCGTGTCCGGACGCAAAATGCCCGTCACCGACGCCCTTCGTCAGTACGCTGAGGAGAAGGTCGGTAACGCGATCAAGGCTGTGGACGCCGACACCGTCTCCACGGAAATTGTTCTTTACACCGAGAAGAACCCGGCCAACCCGCTGCCGGCTATTTGCGAGGTTACCGTCCGCGTCAAGGGCCACATCGTGCGCGTGGAGGAAAGCGAAGAGGACATGTACGCCGCCATCGACGTGGCTGCCGCCAAGGTCGCCCGCCAGCTGCGCAAGTACAAGACCCGCGTGCTGGACAAGAAGGTTCGCGCCACGGAGCGCATCGTCGACTACGCCCACGAGGACGCCCACCCGGAGAGCGAGCTGGATCTCGACCGTCTGATGGACGAGCTGTCCGAGGACGAGATCGTCCGCCGCAAGGAGACGGAGTTCACGCCCATGACCGAAGAAGAGGCGCTCGTCCAGATCGATCTTCTGGGCCACGACTTTTTCGCGTACACTGATCGCGACACCAATCTGGTGCACATCCTGTACCGCCGTGAGGACGGCGGCTACGGTCTGCTCACCCAAAAGGAGGATTAGTTCATGGCCACTATCGACACTATCGCCGGCGTTCTCGAGAGCAACCTCGACATCGACCCCGCCACCGTCACCCCCGAGGCGACCTTCGAGTCCCTCGGTATCGACTCGCTGGACATGGTCGAGCTCATCTGCGACTTGGAGGAGGCCTGCGAGGTCGACTTCGGCGAGCCCGAGGGGCTTGTCACCGTGGGCGATCTCGTCGCTTACATCGACTCGCTGTAAGCCGCCCGCCGCGTTTCAGCAGAACTGGGGCCCCGCAGCCGTGAGGTTGCGGGGCCTTTTTCGTTGTCTGGTTCCCTGTGTCTGCGCCGAAAGAGGCCCGTCTGGGCTCGTGCCGCTTTGCCGGAGGAAACGTGTCTGAGCCCCGTTCGATAAGAGCGGTCGCGCTCCACTTCCATAAGAATCGATTCCGGTCGGCCTTCCGGTAATGGTCGCTTCACGCTTCGTCTCGTCTCGCTCGGTAATTGAAGACCCCTGGCATTGCATGAAATCGCGAGTTGTAAGCGTCTGAAAGCTCATTCTTGTCTTCGAATTTAATATCTTGCGATAAATCCAGGTGAATGTAGCTCCTTCAGGTATCGCTAGGACGCTTACAACTCGAGATTTCATGCAGAATCGCGTGGTTTCGTTGACTGAGACATTTCCCGATGCGTTCCTCTATTGACGAAAATACCCCCTAGGGGTATAAATGCTGCGAACATAAGGACAACATCGCAAGCGAAGGAGCGCCATGGCGGACGAGAAAACGCGTAGCGGAGGAGGGGCGGCCCAGGGGGTGGCGAAGGCCGGCGCGAATAGAACGGATCGGACGGATAGAGCAGATCGGACGGGTAGAGCAGATCAGGCGGATCAGGCGGACCAGGCGTCCGATTGTCCCTGTCGGCACAAGAGCACGCCGCGCAGCATGGAGCTGCAGGCGGATATGCAGAAGCGGCTGAACCGGGCCATCGGTCAGCTTACCGGCGTGAAGGCCATGATCGAGGACAACCGCTACTGCGGTGATGTGCTCACGCAGCTGGCCGCCGCCGAGTCCGCCGTGCGGCGGGTGTCGGAGATGGTGCTGGCCGAGCATATGCGCACCTGCGTGGTGGAAGAGGTGCGCGCCGGCAACGATGAGGTGATCGACGAAGTGATGGCGCTCATGCGCCGCTTCTCGAAGTAAGGAAGGCGAGCTATGACCCGGCAAGAGACGATTCAGCAGAAGACGACCCAGCAAGAACCGATCCGGCAAGAGCTGCCGCAGCCCAACGGCGAAGCGCCTCGCGCCAACCTGCGCCTGGCTATCGACGGCATGCACTGCGCGAACTGCGCGGCCAACATCGAGAAGCACTACCGCGCCACGCCCGGCGTCGTGGATGTGGCGGTGAACCTGGCCAACAACACGGGGCGCGTGGTGTTCGACCCGGCCCAGGCCAGCGTAGACGACATGCTCGCCGTTTTCGACGACCTGTCCTTCACGGCCGAGATCATCCCCGAGGACGCACCGCTGGTGGATGAGAAGCGCCGCGCCCGCGAGGCCGCCCGGGCCAAGCGCGATCGCAAGGTGTTCGGCGCGGCCGCCGTGCTCACGGTGATCATCGTGGCCATCGGCATGATTCCCGGCTGGCACATGGGGGTGGGCAGCGCCCTGGCCGGCCTGTTCGTGGCCGATCCCACCCATGTGCAGGCCATGTTCGCGGCGAATCTCCTGTTGTTGGCGCTCACGGCTCCGGTGCAGTTCGGCTGCGGCGCGCGGTTCTACAAGGGCGCCTGGGGGTCGCTGAAGGGCGGCTCGGCGAACATGGACGTGCTGGTGGCGCTCGGTACTTCCATCGCGTTTCTGTTCTCGCTGTGGATCACGTTTCTGCCGGTGGTCACGGGGGACTGGGAAAGCCATGCGGCGCTCGCCATCAACGATGGCATGCCCTATTTCGAGACCTGCGCCATGCTCATCACCTTCGTGCTGTTCGGCAAGATGCTGGAAAGCCGCGCCAAGGGCGCCACGAACCAGGCCATCGAGTCGCTCATGAACCTGACGCCGCCCACGGCTCGGGTGGTGCGCGGCGGCGAGGAGCGCGAGGTACCGTTGGCCCAGGTGGTGGCCGGCGACACGGTGCTCGTGCGGCCGGGTGAGAAGATGCCGGTCGATGGCGTGGTGGTGGAAGGCGCCACGGAAGTGGACGAGTCCATGCTGACCGGCGAGACGCTGCCTGTGGTAAAAGCCGCGGGCGACGCGGTGACCGGGGGCACCCAGAACACTACCGGCGCGGTGACCGTGCGCGCCCTGCGCGTGGGCGCCGACTCCACGCTGGCCCGCATCGTGCGCGCCGTGGAGGACGCCCAGGGCACGAAAGCCCCCATCCAGCGCATCGCCGACCGCATTGCGGCGGTGTTCGTGCCCGCCATCCTGCTGATCGCGCTCGTCGTGTTCTGCGCATGGTTCTTCCTCGTACCGGCCGGCTCCGACGGCCGCCTGGTGCAGGCGCTCATGCCGGCCATCGCCGTCATCTGCGTGGCCTGCCCCTGCGCGCTGGGCCTGGCGACCCCCACGGCGCTCACCGTGGGTATGGGGAAGGGCGCCCAGCTCGGCGTGCTCATTAAGGACGGCACGGTGCTGGAGACCATGGGCAACTTGTCGGCGGCCGTTTTCGACAAGACGGGCACCCTCACCCAGGGCGAGCCGGTCGTTGTGGCCTGCGACGTTCCCGATGACGCCCTGCGCCTGGCCGCCGCCCTGGAGGAAAGGAGCGAGCACCCCCTGGCCCGCGCCGTTGTGACCTACGCGACCGGACGCGACCTGGCGCCGCTGCCGGCGGCCGCCTCCTTCGAGGCCGTCGTCGGCGAGGGCGTGCGCGGCGTCGTGGAAGGCCACGAGGTGTTCGTGGGCGTCGGGAAGGCCGAAGGCGACGGGGCCGGCGCTTCGGGCTCACTCGTGTCCATCGACGGGGTGGCCGCAGGTCGCATCCAGTTCCGCGACGAGCCCAAACCGGACGCGGCGGCCACGGTGCGCGAGCTGTCTCGCGACTTCGCTGTGACCTCCTACATGGTCACCGGCGATGCCGCGCCCACGGCCCGGGCCATCGCCGAGGAGGTGGGCATCGCGCCCGACCACGTGTTCGCCGGTGTGAAACCGCTCGAGAAGGCCGATTGCGTGCGCGCCGTGCGGGGCGCCGCCGATATCGCCATGCTCGGCAATGCCGCCGCCGAGGCCCGCGATACCGAGAAGGATGACGAGCGCATTTTGGAAATGGAGGCGGCCGACCCGGCCTTCATAGCCGCCTCTGACCCCGACATGGGCGCTCCCGCCGAGCCTGTGCCCCTCGAGTCCCCGGCGGAGGCCGCCCAAGATGCGGCTGCCGGCGCGAAGACCGTCGTGGCCTTCGTAGGCGACGGCATCAACGACGCCCCGGCGCTGGCTGCCGCCGACGTCGGCGTGGCGCTGGCCTCGGGCACCGATGTGGCCCTGGATGCCGGTTCTGTGGTGCTCATGCGCAACCGCCTGTCCGACCTCATCGTGGCCCTGCGCCTGTCGAAGGCCACCATGCGCAAGATCAAGCAGAACCTGTTCTGGGCGCTCATCTACAACTGCATCATGATCCCGCTGGCCGCCGTGGGCATCCTCGCCCCGGCCCTCGCCGGCGCCGCCATGGCCCTCTCCAGCGTCAGCGTCGTCAGCAACTCCCTTTTGCTGAAGCGATTCAAGTAAGGGGAGCGGGCGTGAAGCCGGGAGGGATACCCGCGCAAAACGCGAGGTGAGGGCCGGGCCATCGTGTCATAGGGGCGCCCCTCGCAAGATGCGGGCGCCCCTTCTGGCAAGTTTTCCGAGTTTTTCGACATGCTCGGTTCGCGCCAAAGCCTCTCGTGGCGTTTCAGCTGTCTTGATCTAGCGATATTCGCTATATGAGGCAGGAATTCCGCCTCGGGCACCTTTGTCGCCGGCCCTTCGCGTCGAAAAGCGGAAAAAAACTTGCCAAATTCGGCCGAATCTCTCTGCGCAGTCTTAGGTCTATCCCTCCATCCGGAAGCGCCAAGCGCAGTTGCAGGTGTCGTCGGCGATGGCGGGGTAGCAGCTTACGCACTCGCACTGAATGCGATCATCCAGGCCAGCGGCAAAGCCGGCGTATTCCAACTCGCCGACGCTTTTGCAGGGATGAAAGTCCATGCCCTTGCGCTTGCGGGCGTTTTGCACGCGGCAGTCGGTGATGCGGAAGGCGAGCGAGCCGTCGTCTTCCCAGCGAATCTCCCATTCGTTCGCAAGTGAGGTGCAGCGCAAAGGCAGCGCCTCGGCGAGTCCCTCGAGACCGCAGCTATCCGAAAGGCCGAGTAGCTTCTTCAGGCGCCGGGCCTCGCTGGGCACGAAGCGTCGCCAGGCCGTGCGGTCGTGCTCCATGGCCGCGTCCATGCCCTGCTCGCGTTCCAGCGACTGGAACCACGTGCCGTCCAGCGCGATGAGGTCCTTTGCAGTGATTTCCAAAAGTTCGATGAGCTCTTCGCGGGTCAGTGCATCCAATCCTTGGGCCATGGTCGCTCCTTTCCCTCGTGTCGACCTGCTCGATTATAGGCTTCTTGCGCTATACTAGGCCAATTGGAAATGGGCGCGAACGGGCGCACGTATAGCTATAGAAGGGCGTTTCATGGAAACTGCTGCGATTATTTTGGCCGCGGGGGCCGGTACCCGTATGAAGTCGAAGAAGCCGAAGGTGGTTCACGAGGTGCTGGGCCGCCCGCTCGTGCGGTGGGTCGTGGAAGCGGCCAAGGAGGCGGGCGCCGATAGGGTCGTCACCGTGGTGGGGCATCAGCGCGACCAGGTGATCCCTTTGGTGGAAGGCGATACCGAGATCGTCGTGCAGGAGGCCCAGCGCGGCACGGCCGACGCGGTGCTGGCCGCCGCCGATGCCCTGGCCGGCTTCGACGGCGCCGTCGTGGTGCTCTCCGGCGACTCTCCGCTCATTCAGCCCGAGACCATTCGCCAGATGGCGGCCCTGCGCGAGGAGCACAACGCGGCGGTCATCGTGCTCACTATGGAGCTTGAAAACCCCTTCGGCTACGGTCGCATCGTGCGCGACGGTGCCGGGGAGGTGGCCCGCATCGTCGAGCAGAAGGACGCGAGCCCCGAGGAAGCGGCCATCACCGAGTGCAACTCCGGCGTCTACTGCTTCGACGCCCGCGCCCTTTTCGACGCACTTTCCCAGGTGAACTCCGACAACGCCCAGGGCGAGTTCTACCTCACCGACGTGCTGGCCATCAGCCGCGCCGCCGGGCGGCCCGTGCTCGCCTATAAGACGAGCGATGCGGAGCAGTGTCTCGGCGTGAACTCCCGCGGTCAGCTGGCCGAGGCGACCCGCGTCATGCAGCGGCGCATCAACGACGCGCACATGGCCGCCGGCGTCACGATGTGGGATCCGGCCACGGCCTACATCGGCCCCGAGGTGGAGATCGCCCCCGACGTGGAGCTTCTGCCCAACGTCATGCTGCTGGGGAAGACGACGATCGGCGAGGACAGCGTCGTGGGCCCCGACAGCCGCCTGACCGACACGCGCGTCGGTCGCGGCTGCCGCATCGACGAGACCGTGGCGGTGGAGGCGCTCATCGACGACGGCGCCACCTGCGGCCCGCGCGCCTATCTGCGTCCGGCGGCGCACTTGTGCGAGGGCGCCAAGGCCGGCACCCATGTGGAGATCAAGAAATCCACCATCGGCAAGGGCTCGAAGGTGCCGCATCTGTCCTACATCGGCGACACCACCATGGGGGAGGGCGTGAACATCGGCGCCGGCTCCATCACCTGCAATTACGACGGCGCGAACAAGCACGCCACTATCATCGGGGACGGCGCCTTCATCGGCTCCGACACCATGATGGTGGCGCCCGTGACCATCGGCGCCGGTGCGCTTGTGGGCGCCGGCTCCACCATCACCAAGGACGTGACGCCGGGAGCGCTGGCCCTCGGGCGCGCCAGACAGCAGGAGATAGAAGGCTGGGTGGCGGCGCACCCCATCGAGAAGAAGAAATAGTCGGTCGGGCCGCTTCAGCCCGCACGAAGCGGCCCATCGTACTACAATAATCGAAGCTGAAAGACCCGTCGCAGAAGGGACGCACCCCATGACCGAGATGACCAAGCGCATGATCCTGTTCTCCGGCTCGGTGAATCCGGAGCTGGCCGAGGAGATCGCCAAGTATCTGAACGTGAACCTCGGCAACATCAAGCACGAGAAGTTCGCCAACGGCGAGATCTACGCCCGCTACCAGGAGTCCATCCGCGGCGCCGACGTGTTCCTCATCCAGTCGGTGTGCGCGAGCGAGACCTTCGACGTGAACGACGCCCTCATGGAGCTGCTCATCATGGCCGATGCCGCCAAGCGTGCAAGCGCCCGCTCCATCTCGGCGGTCATCGCGCACTACGGTTACGCCCGTCAGGACCGCAAGGCCGCCCCGCGCGAGCCCATCACGGCCAAGCTCGTGGCCGATCTGCTCGAGGTCTCCGGCATCGACAACATCATCACGGTGGATCTGCACCAGGATGCCATCCAGGGCTTCTTCGACATCCCCGTGAACCACATGACGGCCATGCCCATCTTCGTGGATTACTTCCGCAACAAAGGCTTCGATCCCGAGCGTCTGTGCGTGGTCTCGCCGGACGTGGGTCGCGCGAAGGCGGCGAAGAAGTTCTCTACGGCGCTCGATTGCGACATCGCCATCATGCACAAGGATCGCCCGAAGCACAACCAGGCCGAGATCACCGCGCTTATCGGCGACGTGACCGACAAGATCTGCATCCTGAACGACGACATGATCGACACGGGCGGCTCGCTTGTGGCCGCGGCCGCCACGCTGAAGGCCAAGGGCGCCGCCGAGGTGTACGCCTGCGCTACCCACGGCCTGTTCTCCGGCCCGGCCTACGAGCGTCTGGAGAACTCCTGCATCGAGGAAGTGGTGGTCACCAACGCCGTGCCCGTGCCGCTCGCGCGCCAGACCGGCAAGATCAAGGTGCTCTCCATCGCGCCGCTGTTCGCGCAGACCATCGATGTCGTGTACAACAACGGCTCTATTGGGAAATTGTTCGAATAGCTGCTTGGCTGTCCGGCCCGAGTCCCCGGGGAGGAAGCCCGTGCTCAAACAGCATTGAAGTGCGGGTCTCTCCGAGGGTCTCGGGCCTTCTTTCTTTGCACTTCAATGAACTGCGCGCGGGCCCCCTCCCCGGGGACTCGGGCCTACTCTTCCAAAGATGAATGACGGAAATAGGTGACAAGTTGTATATGATCGCGGGCCTGGGGAATCCGGGCGAGGAGTACGAGCACACGCGGCACAACGCCGGGTTCGATACGGTGGACGCGCTGGCCGATGAGCTGGGCGTGCGCTACTGGAAGAACGAGGGCGGGGCACTCGTAGGGAAGGCGAGCTACCACGGCCACGAGCTTCTGCTCGTAAAGCCCCAGAGCTTCATGAACACCTCCGGCGGCCCGGTGAGCAAGCTCATGCGGACGCACAAGGCGGCCCCCGACCATCTCATCGTCATCCACGACGAGCTGGACATCGACCCCGGCACTATTCGGGTGAAGTTCGGCGGGGGACATGCCGGCCATAACGGGCTGCGCTCCATCTGCGATAAGCTGGGCACCCGCGACTGGTACCGGGTGCGCATCGGCATCGGGCGGCCGCCGGGACGGAAGCCCGTGGTCGACTGGGTGCTCTCGCGCCCCCGCAGCAAGGACGACACCGAGGCCTTCGATCACGCCGTGGCCGAGGGCTCGAACGCGGTGCTGTGCCTCATCGACAACGGCCTGGAAAAGACCCAGCAGCGGTTCAACTGAGGGCTGGAAACTCCTATGCGTCTTTCCGAGAAGGGGCACACCTACGCCCTGTTCGCCATCGTCGTCATCACCTGTGCGTTAGGATCGCTTTCCCAAACCGCTACGAACTCCATGCTCACGGGCATTTGCGCGGAGTTTTTCATCGATGCCGGCGAGGGGCAGTGGCTGACCACGGTCTACATGCTCGTTATGGGTATTACGGTGCCGGTGGTGACGTTCCTCGCCCGGCGTATGTCGGTCAAGCGCCTGGTGTGTCTGGCCCTCGGGCTCTTTCTGGCGGGCTCGGCCGTTGATCTGATTGCCCGAACGTTCTTCACGCTCGTGCTGGGACGCGTGCTGCAGGCGGTGGCTACGGGCATCACGCTGCCGCTCGTGCAGTCGCTGGCCATGACGCGCTTTCCGAGAGAGCGCACGGGCACGACCATGGGCATCGCGGGCATTGCCATGGGGTTCGCCCCCAATATCGGCCCCATTATCGGCGGCGCGCTCGTAGACTCCTGGGGATGGCGCAGCTTCTACGGGCTCCTTATCGGTGCCTTGGTGCTGCTTGCGCTGGCCTGCGCTCTGTTGGTGCGCGAGGAGGGGGATGGCAGCGCCGGCGCTGTGTTGGACGTGCCGTCGCTGGCACTTTCCACGCTCGGTTTCGGCGGGCTGCTCTTGGCGGCATCGAATGCGGCGAACATGCCGCTGTCCAGCGAGGGCGTGTGGGTTCCGGCGCTGAGCGGTGCCTGCTGCGTGGCTGCGTTCCTCGTGCGGCAGAACCGTATTTCTCATCCGCTTATTTATCTGGGCGTGTTTCGCGCCCGCCAGTACCGGGCGGCGTTCGTGGCCCAGAACTGCCTGTTCGCCTCATTCATGGGCATCACGCTCATCGTTCCCTTGTTCGTGCAGGGCATCTGTGGGCTCTCGGCGCTCGATGCCGGCATCGTGTTCGTGCCGGCTACGGTGATAGCCCTGTTCCTGAATCCGCTAGCTGGCCTGCTCACCGATCGGGTGGGCGCACGCGCGGTTACGGTGACGGGCGCCGTGCTGCTCGTCGTTGGTGCGGCCTCCATGATGTTCGTGGATGCAGCGACTCCGCTATGGCTGCTGACGGCCATGCAAGCGGTACGCGCTTTGGGCGTGAGCACGCTCGTGGGGCCGTTGAACTCCTGGGGTCTTTCGGGCTTGCTTCCCGCGAACACGATGGACGGCAGCGTCTTTTTCGCCACGGCCCGCCAGGTGTGTGCCTCGCTCGGCACGGCGCTCATGATGCTGCTCGTGGTAAGCGTGCCCGCATCGCTGGCTCTGACAGGCATGGGCGGCGCGGAGGCGGCCGTGTGGGGCTATCGGGCGGCCTTTGCTCTGTCGGCGGCGCTTTCGCTGGCGGTGCTCATTGTTGCCGTTTGGAAAATCCGTTAGCGTATAATCTGCTCCGAAACGAATGGAAGTGAAAGGCGGCCTTGGTGGCGTTTCTTCTCGGTTGTGAAAAAGTGAGCGTGGAATTCCCCACGAAGACGGTGTTCGAGGGGCTGTCCCTCGGGGTGGACGAGGGGGCTCGCATCGGCATCGTGGGCCAGAACGGCGATGGGAAATCCACGCTTTTGCGGGTGCTTTCGGGCGATGTGGAAGTGGACGACGGCCGTGTCATCCGCACCCGCGGCGTTTCGGTGGGCGTACTCGGCCAGAGCGACGATTTGCGCGACGCGGACACCGTGGAGCGGGCCGTGGTGGGGGATATCCCCGAATACGAGTGGGCCGGCGACCCTCGGGTTCGCGCCATTATCGCGGGGCTGCTCGAGGATGTGGATTGGAGCGCGACGGTGGGAACCCTTTCCGGCGGCCAGCGTCGACGGGTTGATCTGGCCCGGCTGCTCATCGGTGACTGGGACGTGCTCATGCTGGACGAGCCCACCAACCACCTGGACGTGCGCGCCATCACCTGGCTCGCCGAGCACCTGAAGACCCGCTGGCGCCGCGGGGCAGGGGCGCTGCTCGTGGTGACCCACGACCGTTGGTTTCTCGACGAGGTCTGCGAGGCGATGTGGGAGGTGCACGGCCGCCGTGTCTGGCCCTTCGAGGGAGGCTTTTCCGCTTACATCATGCAGCGGGTGGAGCGGGATCGCCTGGAGGCTCTGGCCGAGCAGAAGCGCCAGAACGCCCTGCGCCGCGAGCTGGCGTGGCTATCCCGCGGCGCCCGCGCCCGGGCCACCAAGCCCAAGTTCCACGTGGCCGCCGCCCAGGCGCTCATTGCCGACGTGCCGCCCTTGCGCAACGAGCTGGAGCTCAAGCGCATGGCCATGGCGCGCCTCGGCAAGCAGGTGGTCGATCTGAAAGGCGCATCGCTGCGCTTCGGGAACCGCGTCATCTTGGACGATGTCGACTGGATCATCGGCCCCGGCGATCGCTACGGCATCGTGGGCGCCAACGGCATCGGCAAGACGACGCTTCTGCGCATCATCCAAGGGCTGCAGCCGCTCGATTCCGGGCGCGTGAAAATCGGCCAGACCGTGCGTTTCGCCGTGCTGTCGCAGCATTTGGACGAGCTGCGCAAGCTCGGCGACGACCGCGTGCGCCAGGTGATCTCGCGCTACTCGCGGCGCACGATGCTCGACGGCAAGGAGATGACACCGGGGCAGCTGCTCGAACGGCTCGGGTTCACCAAAGATGACCAGAACGAGCCGGTGTGCGACCTGTCCGGCGGCCAGAAGCGTCGGTTGGCGCTCATGCTCATCTTGCTGGACGAGCCCAACGTGCTCATCTTGGACGAGCCGGGAAACGACTTGGACACCGACATGCTGGCGGTGGTGGAGAGCCTGCTCGATGGCTGGCCCGGCACGCTTCTGCTCGTCACCCACGACCGCTACCTCATGGAGCGCGTGACCGACCACCAGTTCGCCCTCATCGACGGCAAGGTGCGCCATTTGCCCGGTGGCGTGGACGAGTACCTGAAACTCGCCGAAGAGGCCGACCGCGAAGCCGCGAAGAGCGCCGGTGGCGGCCGCGGAAATGACTCTGGGGTCGGCTCCGTAGGGGGCGACCTTGGTCGCCCCTCGCTCGCGACCTCCAGCAATCCCGGGAATGCGGCTGCCTCTTCCGCCCCCGTCCTCTCCGGCGGCGAGCAGCGCGCCCTGCGCAAGCTCATGACCTCCAACGAGAAGAAGATCGAGACCCTGAAGGGCAAGATCGAGAAGAAGCAGCTGGAAATGGCCGCCGCCGACCAATCTGACTATCTGGTGCTCACCGCCATGCAAGAGGAAATCGCCGACTTCGAAACTCAAATAGAAGCCCTCGAGCTGGAATGGTTCGAAGCCGCCGAGAAGCTGGGGGAGTAGTGGCCGCGTACAAGACCATAGCCGCTCGTGCCGAGGCCGAGATCGTCGAGAAGAAGAGCCACTTCATCGGGCGAATCGCGCCGGTCGCCACTGAGGAAGAGGCACTCGCTTTCATCGCCGAGGTGAAGGCGGCTCACCGCATGGCGCGCCACAACGTGTACGCCTACGTGCTGCGCGGCGGTCGCGTGCGCTACACCGACGACGGCGAGCCGGCCAAGACGGCGGGTATGCCGACCCTCGAGGCCATTCAACATGCAGGTTTGGAAGACGTGGCGGTGGTGGTCACCCGCTACTTCGGCGGCATTTTGCTCGGCACCGGCGGCCTGGTGCGCGCCTACACCGACGCCACGAAGGCGGCTATCGAAGCGGCGGATGTCGTCACGGTGTCGGTCTGCGTCGACATCATCCTGGAGGTGCCCTACAGCCTGTACGAGCAGCTCTGTCGCATCGCTGAGGCGGCCGGCGCGAAGCTTGCCGAGAGCGACTTCGCCGAGAACGTCCTGCTCACCTTCCGCATGCTCGACGGCACTCAGGCCCCCTTCCTGGAAAAGCTCACCGAGCTCACCCGCGGCCAAAGTGAAATCATCGTGACCGCCCCCTTCGATGCCGCGTTCTAGCAAAGGGGCGCTCTATAATGGCCCCAAGCGTTGAAAGGATTTGCATGTACGGATTGAAGACGGAGAGCTCGTTCGATGCCTCTCATTTTTTGACCGATTATCATGGGAAGTGCGAGAACCTGCATGGGCACCGCTGGCGCGTGGTGGCTTATCTGGAGGTGGAGCACCTGCAGACGGAGGGCACCTGCAAGGACATGGTGGTGGATTTCGGCGAGTTTAAAACCGAGCTGCGCGCGCTGACCGAGCGACTCGACCACCATTTCATCGTGGAGGAGGGCTCCCTTGCCCCCGACACCTTGGCGTGCCTCGAGCGCGAGGGTTTCGCCCTGTTCATTGTGCCCTTCCGCACCACGGCAGAGAACCTCGCGAAGTGGTTCTTCGACGCGCTGGCCGCCCGCGGGTTGCCCGTGGCCCAGGTGGAGGTCTACGAGACCCCCAACAACTGCGCCTACTATCGGGAGCAGCGATAGCCCATGGTGCCCGAGGAGGAGAACGACGGCCTGCTGGATGCCGAGCGGCACCAGGCGCGCCATACCATCGCCCCCCGTGCCCAGCTGTTCCCCGTGGCGGAGAAGTTCGTGTCCGTGAACGGGGAGGGCCTGGCGGCGGGGCGGCCGGCCGCTTTCATCCGGTTCGCCGGCTGCAATATGTGGTGCACCTACTGCGACACCCGCTGGGCGAACCATCCGTTGGTGGAAGTGGAAGGGTGGAGCGTGCCCGACCTGGTGGCCTGGGTGGCCGAGACCGGCGTGTCGTGCGTGACGCTCACCGGCGGCGAGCCGCTTCTGCAGCCTTATCTGCCCGATTTGGTGCAGACTCTGCTCGCGGTGGACGACCCGCGCCCTTTGCGCGTGGAAATCGAGACGAACGGTTCGCGCGACCTGAGTCCCATGGCGCACTTGCGCGAGGCGTGCGCCGAGGCGGGGCTTCCCGGCAGCCTGCACTTCACGGTGGATTGGAAGACACCCACGGCCGGCGAGGCCGTGTCCGCCGCCATGCGCCGCGAGAACTACGATCTGCTGGATACGCGCGATGCCGTGAAGTTCGTCGTGGGCACCGAGGACGATCTTGCTTTCATGGAACGCTGCGCCGACGAGGCGGGGCTGTGGGATCGCTGCTCGGTGCTGGCAAGTCCGGTATGGGGCGCCATCGAGCCGGCCGAGATTGCCGCCTATCTGATCGATCACGGCTTGGACCGCGCCCGTCTGCAGCTGCAGCTGCACAAGATCATCTGGCCCGATGAGACGCGCGGGGTCTAAAGATCCGGAAGGAACGAACCATGACCAAAACCAAAGCCCTGGTGCTGTGCTCCGGCGGTGTGGATTCCACGACGCTTTTGGCGCGGGCCGTGAGCAAGTACGGCGCGGAAAACGTGTATGCGCTTTCCATCAGCTACGGGCAGAAGCACGTCCGCGAGATTGAGGCGGCCCGCGCCGTGGCGGCCCATTACGGTGTAGAGCAGCGCTTCCTCGATTTGGGCGCCATCTTCGCCGACAGCGACTGCTCGCTTCTGGCCCATTCCGATGCAGCCATCCCCGAGTCCAGCTACGCCGATCAGCAGGCCGAAGGCGACGGCGGCCCGGTGAGCACGTACGTGCCCTTCCGCAATGGGCTCTTCCTCTCCTCGGCGGCCTCCATGGCCCTCTCGCTCGGCTGCTCGACGGTCTATTACGGCGCCCATCATGACGACTGGGCCGGCAACGCCTACCCCGATTGCTCGCTGGAGTTCGTGGAGGCCATGAATCGCGCCATCGTGGAGGGCACCGGCGGCGAGCTGTGCTTGGAAGCTCCGTTCGTCACCTGGTCGAAGGCCGACATCGTGCGCGAGGGGCTGGCCCTTGGCGTGCCCTACGAGCTCACCTGGTCGTGCTACGAAGGGGGAGAGGCGCCCTGCGGCCGTTGCGCCACCTGCCTCGACCGTGCCGCCGCCTTCGCCGCCAACGGCGTCGAAGATCCGGCTATGAGATAATCAAGCAGAGTTGAGTGTAGCGGGATGTGGGGTATTGCTCACCAAGCGAGTTCCGAGAGCGTTCGAAACAGGACTAAACGTCCTGTTTCGCCGAGCGAGGACTGTCTGAGCGACTGGGCGGTACCCCGCAGCCCGCCCCCAAGGAGTTGCTAAAGAAGAGGAGCTGGGAATGAAACCAATGGACATGGCTGAAGCGCTGTTTGGCAGCGACGATGATGCAATCGGGAAGCCCGAGGGATCGGTGGATACTTCGGCTATGGCCGCCATCGCGGCCCATCTGGCTCGCGAGGATGCCGGCCCCGCGCCAGCGACTGCTCCCGCCGCTGCCTCGGCTGGCCGCGATGAGAATGAGACTCGCGCCGGCGGCGTCACCCTGCTCGGCAACCAGCATACCCAGTACCCGACCGACTACGATCCGTCGGTGCTGGAGACCTTCGAGAACAAGCACCCGGGAAACGACTACTTCGTGAAGTTCAACTGCCCTGAGTTCACGAGCCTGTGCCCCATCACCGGCCAGCCGGACTTCGCCACCATCTACATCTCCTACGTGCCCGATGTGCGCATGGTGGAGAGCAAGTCACTCAAGCTGTACCTGTTCAGCTTCCGCAACCACGGCGACTTCCACGAGGACTGCATGAACATCATCATGAAGGACCTCATCGCGCTCATGGATCCGAAGTACATCGAGGTCTGGGGCAAGTTCACCCCGCGCGGCGGCATCTCCATCGACCCGTACTGCAACTACGGGCGTCCCGGCACTCGCTGGGAGGAAGTGGCCTGGACGCGCCTGTCCCAGCACGACCTATACCCCGAGAAAGTGGACAACCGCTAGGCGCTGTGCGACTCGCTGCCGAACGTCGATTGAAGGCTTGCGAGGAGCTGCCCGGGCGGTGCCGTGGGAAATTGCCGCGCCGCCGTCGTGCTGCGGTGACAGAATGCGAGCTTTATGCGAAAATACCTTCCGAACTACGAAAAAGAACGCACGTAAGGTAGCTAGCACATTATGACCGCCCAATTCAGCATCCGGGAGGCCGATCCGCAGATCGTCGCGCGTCTGGCGCACGACCTCGGTCTGCCCCGCTTCATCGCGACGACCCTCGTGGCCCGCGGCATCACCACGGTGCGGGCCGCCAAGCGCTTTTTGAATCCCTCGCTGGACCGCGACTGGCGCAACCCCCTGGAAATCCCGGGGCTGGCGGAAGTGGCCGACGGACTCATCAACGCCATCCGCGAGAAGAAGCGCATCGTCGTGTTCGGCGACTTCGATTTGGACGGCATCTCCGCTACCACCGTGCTCACCCGGGGCCTACGGGCTCTCGGCGCCTGCGCCTTCCCCTTCATTCCCCGTCGCTTCGAGGAGGGCTACGGCATCACCGCCGCTGCCTTCGAGCGCGCCCGGGCCTTAGAGCCGGACGTCATCGTCACCGTGGATTGCGGCATTGCCTGCAAGAGCGAGGTGGCCGACATCCTGAAGGCAGGGGTGGAGGTCTACATCACCGACCACCACGAGGCGGCCGACCTTGTGCCCGAGGGCGTTCCCGTGGCCGATCCGAAGATGGCCGATGATTGCCCCAGCGCTATCCTCGCCGGCGTGGGCGTGGCCCTGAAGCTCGTGCAGGTGCTCGGCAGCCGCCTGGGCTTTCCGCATTTGTGGCGCAGCTACACCGACTTCGCCACCTTGGGCACCGTGGCCGACCTCATGCCCATGCGCGACGAGAACCGGGCCCTTGTGGCCGACGGCCTCACTCGCATGAACACCAATCCGCGCCCCTGCATCGCCGCGCTTCTGGCCACCACGGGCCAGGCCGGCAAACCGCTTTCGGCCACGAACCTGTCGTTCTCCCTCATCCCGCGCCTGAACGCCGCCGGGCGCATGGGCAATGCCGATTTGGCGCTTGATCTGCTCATGTGCGACAACTACGGCGAGTGTTGCGCCATGGCCGAGGCCCTGGAGGACGTGAACAACCAGCGGCGCGCCATCGAGGCGGAGTTGTCGGACATCGCGAAGGAGCAGGCCGGCAGGATCTACCACGGCCAGCGGGCGCTTGTCGTGGCCGGCGAGGGCTGGCACGAGGGCGTGAAGGGTATCGTGGCTTCCCGCCTCGTGAACACCTACGGGGTGCCGGCGCTCCTGTTCACCATCGACGGCGACGAGGCCCGCGGCTCGGGGCGCTCCGTGGGCAACGTGAATCTCTTCGAGGCGGTGGAGTCGATCTCGTATCTCACGAAGCGCTTCGGGGGCCATGGGGCGGCCGTGGGCGTCACCATCCCCACCAAAAATTTGAAGGCCTTCGCTCAGCGCCTCGACGCCTATATGCAGAAGCTGCCGGAGGCGGCCTTCCATCCGCTGACCGAGGTGGACGCGCTCGTGAGCCTGGACGAGCTGACGCTCGAATCCGTGGCGCTCGTGGAGCGGCTCGCCCCCTTCGGCCAGGAGAACCCCCAGCCCACCTTCCTCGCGCGGAACGTGACGCTCGTGAACACCCGGGCCGTGGGCCAGACCAAGGACCATTTCGCCTGCACGCTGACGAACGGACGCGCATCGGTGGCCGGCATCATGTTCCACTGCGCGGCCATCGACGCGCTGCTCGTGAACGACGCGGTGGTGGACGCCGCCTTCACGGTGCAGATCGACGAATGGCGCGGCCGCCGCTCGGTGAAGGCCATGCTGGAAACCGTGGCCCCGGCGCGCAGCTGCTGCGCTTTGGAGGCCTGTCTCGACCCGGACGCCGTGTCGTTCACCGCCGATCTGTTCGCCGAGGCGGAAGGGGAATCCGATCTTGCGGCCGCCGACGAGGCGCCAGAGCCGGCGCTGCCCGACCTGGCCCCCCGCCGCGCCCAGTGGGAGGAGACGGCCCGGCGCGATCCGGACGGCCTGGAGGCGGCCATTGTGAAGGCCATCATCGGCGACCGCCCGCTGCATCCGGCCCAGCGAGAGATTCTCGATCGGCTGCGGGCGGGGAAGTCCACCTTCGCCGTCATGGCCACGGGACGCGGCAAGTCGCTGTGCTTCCAAACCTATGCCGCCTTCCGCGCACTGACCGACCATGCCGCGAGCCTGTTCATCTACCCCTTGCGGGCGCTCATCGCCGACCAGGTGTTCCACCTGCGGGCGAGCCTCGAGCGCTTCGGCATCGTGAGCGCCGTCATTACCGGCGAATCGACGCCCGAGGAGCGCGCGGCGGTGTACGCGGGGTTGGCCGACGGGAGCCTCGATATCGTGCTCACCACGCCGGAGTACCTCATGTTCCACACCGACGAGCTGGCGGCCTCGGGGCGCGTCGGGTTCGTCGTCGTGGACGAAGCGCACCACATCGGCCAGGCCAAGGCCGGCCAGCGCGTGGCCTACACCCAGCTCGACCGGGCGCTGACCCGGCTCGGAGACCCCGTGGTGCTCGCGGTGACCGCCACGGCCAACGACGCCGTGGCCGACGACATCGATGCGGTACTGCCCATTCAGGACTCGGTCATCGACGAGACGGCTCGCGACAACCTGTACCTGGACGACCAGCGAAACATCCCGCACCGCGACGACTATTTGGCCTCCCTGGTGGCCACGGGCGAGAAGACCGTCATCTATGTGAACTCCCGCGAGCATTCCGTGGCGCTCGCGCGCATGCTGCGCCGGCGGGTGCCGCAGCTCGCCTGCATGATCGGCTTCTACAACGCGGGGCTCTCCCGCGACGAGCGCAAGCGCATCGAGGAGCTGTTCCGTCGCGACGACTTGAAGGTGCTCGTGGCCACCTCGGCCTTCGGGGAAGGGGTCGATATCCCCAACATCCGGCACGTGGTGCTGTACCATCTGCCCTTCAGCGACGTGGAGTTCAACCAGATGAGCGGCCGGGCCGGGCGCGATGGGAAGCCGGCGTGGGTGCATCTGCTCTACGGGCGCGGGGACGCCTCCATCAACGAGCGCATCTTGGCCGACGCCACGCCGGATCATGACGTCATGGCCCAGGTGTACCGCAAGCTGCGCTCGCTGCAGCGCAACACTCCCGACGACTACTTCTGCGTGGCCGACGCCGATCTGGCCGAGGCCGCCTCCGACGCCTTCCGCGCCGTGAGCCCCACCTCGGCGGCCTGCGGCTTGGCCGTGTTCCGCGAGCTCGGGCTCATCGAGACGCGCACCGTTTACGAGGCCGGCCGCCCGCATCTGTGGGTGCGGGTGCGCGAGGGGGCGTCGAAGGTGGAACTGACCGATTCGGTGCGCTACCGCGAGGGCATCGACGAGCGCACGCTGTTCGGCGGCTTCTGCCGATGGGCGCTGGGCACCGACGAGCCCGCGCTCACAGTGCGTCTGTGCCATCCCATCGTGCCGAGGAACTGGCCGGGCCAGGGGCACTAACCGATAACGATCCGCGGACCATCCGCGTTCAGGAGAAGGGAGGCGCCCATGAGCGCCGAGAGAGACGATTCCGTCCGGGCGGCGGCCGATGCCGTCAGCGCCGGGAAGGCCACGAAAGAGACCGTGGACGCGCTTCTGGGCCGCCCGCACCCCACGGCCGATTCGGCCATCGAACGCGGGCCCGCCACGCCCGAGGACCGCTTCGCCGAGCTGGCGCGCCTGACGAGTGCCTACATGGACGCGCCGGAGGAGGCCATGCTGCGCCGCGCCTTCGAGTTCGCCCGCGACGCCCACGCGGGCCAGTGCCGCAAGTCCGGCGAGCCTTTCATCATCCATCCCATCGAGGTGGGCATCATCCTGGCCGATCTGCGCATGGACGCCGAGACCATCACGGCGGCGCTGCTCCACGACACCGTGGAGGACACGAAGGTGACGGCCGAGGAGGTGGAGCGCACCTTCAACCCGCAGGTGCGGGCGCTGGTGGAGGGCGTCACCAAGATCACCCGCATCGAGGTGGAGTCGCTCACCGACGAGCAGGCGGCCACCATTCGCAAGATGTTCGTGGCCATGTCCAAGGACATCCGCGTCATCGTCATCAAGCTGGCCGACCGTCTGCACAATATGCGCACACTGGCGGCCCTGCGCGAGGATCGGCGCATCTTCAAGTCCCGCGAGACGCTGGAGATCTACGCCCCCATCGCCCACCGCCTTGGCATCAACTCCATCAAGTGGGAGCTGGAGGACCTCTCTTTCTTCTACCTGGAGCCCAACAAGTACAAGCAGGTCTCCCGCATGGTGACCGAGTCCCGCGCGGAGCGCGAGAAGTACCTGGCCGACGTCATCGCCGTGCTCCACGAGGAGATGGGGAAGGTGGGGATTTCGGCCCAGATCATGGGGCGTCCGAAGCATCTGTACTCCATCTACCAGAAGATGACGAAGAAGGGTAAGGGCTTCTCGGAGATTTACGACCTCATCGCCGTGCGCATCATCACCAGCTCGGTGAAGGACTGCTACTCGGCCCTGGGCGCGGTGCACACCTTGTGGCACCCCATGCCCGGCCGCTTCAAAGACTACATCGCCATGCCGAAGTTCAACATGTACCAGTCGCTGCACACGACGGTCATGGGGCCAGCGGGGCGTCCCTTGGAGGTGCAGATCCGCACCGAGGAGATGCACCGCAATTCCGAGTACGGCGTGGCGGCCCACTGGCGCTACAAGGAGACCGGCGCCTCGCGCCCCGGCGCCGCCGACAACCTGGACGCCCAGCTGGCGTGGCTGCGCCAGATGGTGGACTGGCAGGACGAGACCGAGGACTCCCGCGAGTTCTTGAAGTCGCTTAAGATGGACCTCGACGACACGGAGGTCTTCGTGTTCACGCCCAAGGGCGAGGTCATGAGCCTGCGCGCCGGCTCCACGCCGGTGGACTTCGCCTACGCCATCCATACCGAGGTGGGCAACCACTGCGTGGGCGCCAAGGTGAACGGCTCCATTGTGCCGCTGTCCTATCAGCTGCAGGTGGGCGACCGCGTGGAGGTGCTCACCCAGAAGAGCGCGAGCCCCTCCCGCGACTGGCTGAACATCGTGAAGACGCCCTCGGCCCGCAGCAAGATCCGTTCCTACTTCTCGAAGATCACCCGTTCCGACGACATGCAGATGGGCCGCGACATGCTCGTGCGCGAGATGCGCAAGCACGGACTGGGCCTGTCGAGCGCCCAGTCGATGCGGGCGCTGAAGCTGGTGGCCGAGGCGCTCGGCTTCAAAGACCCCGATGAGATGTACGTGCACATCGGCACGGGCAAGGAGAAGGCCCAGCACGTCACAAACCGCTTGCTGAAGATCCTGGTGGACAAGGGCAACGAAGAGGCGGAGAAGCCCACGGTGGGCACATCGGCCTCCTCCACGGGCATTATGGCCCCCATGCTCACGTCCGTGAAGCGCCCGAAGAAGCACGAGACCCACTCGTCCCAGGGCATCGTGGTGAAGGGTGTCGACGACGTGCTCGTGCGCCTGTCGCGCTGCTGCAACCCCGTGCCCGGCGACGATATCTTGGGGTTTGTGACTCGCGGCCGCGGCGTGTCGGTGCACCGGGCCGACTGTCCCAATGCGCTCGACTTGAAGCGGCATCCCGAGCGCATCATCGAGGTGGAATGGGAGGGCACGCCCACGGCGGCCACCTACCAGGTGGAAATCTACATCGAGGCGCTCGATCGCATGAACCTGCTTTTGGACGTGACGCGCGTCATTTCCGAGATGGGCGCCAACGTGCTGTCCTGCAATACCACCACTCACCGCGACGGCATGGTGGAGATGCGCTTCCTCTTCCAGCTGTCCGACTTGGCGGTTATCGAGCGCATGACAAAGCGCCTGTCCGCCATCGACGGCGTCTTCGATGCCCGTAGAATGATGCCCCAAGGATCAAGCAAGAAAGGTTGAGAAATGGCGACGGATTTGTATGAGATCAGCGGATTGTGCGTCGATGTCGAGTATATGATCATGGGCGTGCTCGCCAACAACGTGTATATCGTCTCCGACGGCGAAGGCACCATGGTGGTGGATCCCAGCTGCTCGGCTGACAAGATTTTGGCGGCTCTGGGCGAGCGCAAACTGGACGCCATCGTGCTCACCCATTCCCATTTCGACCACACCGGCGCCGCCGCCGAGCTGCGCGAGGCCACGGGTGCGCCCGTCATTGCGTCGGCCATTGACGCGCCGCTTATCGAGGAACCCTGCGACGAGGATCTCTCCACCCGGGGCGTGCCCTGCCCGGTCGACCGCACCGTGGCCCACGGCGATGTTGTGGAAGTGGGGAACATGAAGTGGAAGGTCATCGCGACGCCCGGCCACACCCCCGGTTCCATTTGCCTGTTCGATATCCCGCAGTTCGGCAACCATCCCAAGGGGCTTCCGGTGCTCCTCTCCGGTGACACGCTGTTCGCCGGCACCATCGGGCGCACTGATTTCAAGGGCGGTTCCATGGCTGACATGCGCGCTTCCTTGAAGAAGCTCGCGGCGCTGCCCGACGACACGGCGGTCCTTCCCGGCCACAACAACCTCACCACCATCGGCGCCGAGCGCCGCCGCGTCTTCGCCCTCTACGGCGACCCCGAGTAGGAGCTTTTTCAAAAAAAACACAGCAGTCTGTCTCATTGACGGCGTGTCATAGGGTAGACTTGGGCCACTGCGCATTTTCTGGGTGCAGCTTATCTGTTGGAAGGAACTCCGTGACGATCGAGTGGACCTTTTTCCTCTCCGAGCTTATGCAGAACCCCATCCTTCTGGTGGTGACTCTGCTTAATATCGGCGTTATCATTGTGAACGGCGCGACGGATGCGCCCAATGCCATCGCCACGGCGGTCTCTACTCGGGCCATGAAGCCTCGGCATGCCATCATCATGGCGGCGGTGTTCAATTTCCTGGGGCTTTTGCTCGTGTCGCTGGTCTCCACGGCGGTGGCCCATACCATTTTCTCCATGGTGGACTTCGGCGGCAACTCCCATCAGGCCCTGACGGCGCTCATGGCGGCGATGGTCGCCATCATCGTCTGGGGCGCGGCGGCCTGGTGGTTCGGTATTCCCACCTCGCAATCCCACTCGCTCATTGCCGGCCTCACCGGCGCGGCCATCGCCGTTCAGGGTGGCCTGGACGCCATCAACGGCGCCGAGTGGATGAAGGTCGTCTACGGCATCCTGCTCTCCACGCTGCTCGGGTTCGGCCTGGGCTGGATCAACTACAAGGTCATCGGCCGTATGTGCCGCAATGTGGATCGCCTGAAGGCGAACTCGTTCTTCAAGTGGGCGCAGATCTGCTCTGGCGCCGGGGTGGCTTTCATGCACGGCGCCCAGGACGGCCAGAAGTTCATGTCCATCTTCATGCTGGCCATCATGATGACCGCCGGCATGGGCATGGATCTGTCGGGCGTGGCTATGCCCATGTGGCTCATGATCTTCTGCGCCTTCAACATGGGCCTCGGTACGGCCGTGGGCGGCGAGCGCATCATCAAGTCCGTGGGCATGGACATGGTGAAGCTCGAGGCGTTCCAGGGATTCGCCGCCAGCCTCTCCACGTTCGTGAGTCTTATGCTCGCCACCTTCGGGGGCTTGCCGGTTTCCACGACGCACACCAACACGACGGCCATCATGGGCGTGGGGGCCGCGAAGAGCCCCAAGTCCGTGAAATGGTCTATCGCCATCGATATGGTGAAGACGTGGGTGCTCACCTTCCCCGGGTGCGGCATCCTGGGCTTCGCCTGTGCCAAGTTGTTCCTTATGATCCTGTAACACGAGAAGGGAAGTCCAGTGGCCAAGAAACACAAGTACGATTACTTCGACGCCTACGAAGAGCTGTCCGATCTGGCCGTGCAAGAGGCGAGCGTCCTTGTGCGCGCCATGGAGAACTTCACCGATGCCGCTGCCCTGCGCGCGGTGCTCGATGAGGCCCATGCGCTCGAGCACGCCGGCGACATGATCAACCACGACATCTACAAGCACGTCGGCAACGACTTCATGCCGCCGTTCGATCGCGAGGACATCGTGGCTTTGGCCGGCGCGCTGGACGAGATTCTGGATGAGATCGAGGACGTGCTGCAGTACTTCTACATGTTCGACATCCATCAGATTCCCGAGGACGCCCTGCGCTTCGCCACCCTCATCCGCAAGTCGTGCAAGGCCGTGGACGCCGCCATGGAGGATTTCCGCAACTTCAAGAAGTCGAAGAACTTCAAGCAGCTGGTCATTCAGGTCTCCGACAACGAGGAGGAGGCCGACGCGCTGTACGTGGAGGTCATCCGCAACCTGCATGTGAACCACGCCGACGAGCCCATGCACGTGCTGAAGTGGTCGCGCCTGTACGCCTTCATGGAGAGCTGCTGCGACGCCTGCGAGCACACCGCCGACCTCATGAGCACGATTCTGTTGAAGAATATGTAGGCTCAGGATCGGGGAATCGGTACACCTACGTAGGGGCGGCGCAAGCGCCGCCCTTTCTGCATTGGCGGACGTTCTGGCTCGGGAGTGCCGATCGAGGCCGGTCCCTACGGGGATGTCTGCAGGCCAAGCGGCGAGCTTGTTCAGTGTGCGGCGACGGTCGCCGTATTTCCGTGCAAGATTTTTCGCTAGAGAGAGCGCGTCTGGGTGATTCGTGCAGGATTTTGCGATAGGGAGACTCTAAATCGGTTGCTGGGCCGCCTTGGTCTCTCCCTATCGCAAAATCCTGCACGAATTTGGTGTCCTGGCGACGGGAGAGCGTCATGAACGCTTCTTCTGGTCGCGGGGGTTGTGCTGGGGCTTCTTCGGGTCGGGGGTTTGCGGTTCGAAGGGGTCGAAGGCCGGCTCGTCGTCGGCTTTTCGTGCCGCATCCGCGTCGGCGCCTTCCACGCCTTCCTTTTTCTCGCTTCCCGCATCTTCTGTGTCCTGGGCGTCCGCGGCAGAATCCTTCACCGCTGCCTGCGGGCCGGTGCGGCGGGGCTCGTGGTCGAGGCCGATGATGCGGTAGAGCTCGTCGCGGTCGACGAACAGGCGATCGGAGGGGTCCGGCGCCGGCTCTGCGACGTGCTCGTCCTCGTCGGCCAAGGGCACCACCAGTTTATCCATGAGCACGGTGGGTTGGAAGTGCTCACCGTCGTCGTCCATCCAACGGCCGCTCAGACGGTCGTAAAGCTTCTTGCCCTTCCTCTTGAAGCGGTCGAACTTGGTCGTGCCCTGGCGCTCGCGGGCCGTCTTGCCCATGGGCACGTGCACCTTGCGCGCGATGAAGCGCATCGGCCGCGCCACGCTTTCCACCACGGTGTCCGAGTAGTCGCGGGGCGGCTTGGTGCGCCAGCCCATGATGAGGGACAGGTAGCGCAGGACCATGATGAGGCCGGCGCACAGGATGCCCGCCGTGTCGGGCAGGATGCCGTTGGCCTTCAGCGGGCAGTAGACCATGCAGCCGATAAGAGCCGCGCTGCCGTAAATGGGGCCGGTTTGGAAGGCGACGGGCGGACGGTTCATGAGCACGTCGCGGGAGATGCCCCCGCCGATGGAGGTGATGGTGCCGAGCACTACTGAGGGGATGACGGTAAGGCCCGCCGAGAGGCTCTTCGACGCGCCGATGATGGCCCACAGGGCTACCGAGATGTTGTCCAGGAGGTCGACGATGGGGTCCAGGTAGGTGGCCAGCTTGCCGAAGTAGAACACCGCCACGCCGGCCAGGGCGCAGGAAAGGAGAAACCAAGGGCTTTGGAAGGCGTACAGGCCGTAGTTCTGCAGCAGGATGTCGCGGATGATGCCGCCGCCCATGCCGGTGATGCAGGCGATGGCCACGGTGCCGAAGATGTCGTAGCGGGCGCGCACGGCGGACATGCCGCCGGACAGGCCGCCGGTGACGGTGGCGGCGAACTCGAACCAGAAGGGGAGGTCGAAGGCGGTCTCGAGGGTCATGGGCGTTCCTACCGATTCCGCACGTCGGGGACGTCGTCGCCGGCCGCGGCGTCTTCCACGGCCACGACGAGGGCCACCACGGGCTCGCCGTAGAAGTTCACGTCGGCGGTGAGGCGGTGGGAAGCGGCCAGGTCGAAGTCGTCGGCATCCATGGCCTTAATGGCGTCCAGGGCGCCTGCGCGCGCCTGGTCGTACAGATCCCAGAAGCTGGCGCGGCTGACGGCCTCGGTGGCCGGATGGCGCCAGGGCGCGCGCTCGTCGTTGGCGAAGGCGGAAGTGGCGCGCTCGGCGGCTCGGTGGCTCATGGCCCCGGTCATGGCATGGGGGCGCACGAGGCGCTCGGCAGCGGAGAGCACGGCGCGCTTGGCGCCGGTAGGGGAGTAGAGGGCCCGCTGGGCCGCGCGCTCGGCCCGCACGGCGCTTTTGAACATGCCCTTGGGCATCGTGAGGCCGAAGGCGTCGTCGATGGCGGTGGCGTACAGGCGCCCCACGGTATCCAGCATGCTGTCGCGTCCGCGCAGCACCGAGGTGGCGGGGTGGTAGGTGGCCACGGTCTCGCCGCGCTTGGCCGTCAGCACAAGCTCGTCCAGCTCGGTCTCGATAACGGCGTGCACCTCGTGGGCGTCCTCGGCCGTAAGGCCTTCCACGCCAGCGCCGCACAAGGCATCGACCTGGCTAATGATGAGCGGATGCGCCATGCTGTCCAGCAGGTAATGGCATACGTAGCCCAGCGCGTAGGCGCGTCCGACGGAGCGCTCCTGCGCCGGCAGCTCGCGCACAGCGCTCTTCAGGGCCACGAGGAATTCTGCCGGGCGCGTCCGATGCAGCGTTGAGGCCAGCTTTCCCACGCGGCGGTAGCGCGGATCGGGCGCGACGAAGAACAGAGGATCGGGGCCCTGGTTGCCCAAAAGGAAGGCCTCGGCCGCATCGCGGGAACCTCCGATGGTATCGAAGGTCTTGCCGTACACGTCTTTCCCGAACAGGTCGTGCGTGATGATGGCCGGCATGGCTTCTCCTCTCCGATGGCGTTGCCCGATGTTGAATGCAAAGCGATCATGATAGGTACACAGGCCATCATAAACAATGGTGCGGCCGCCAGCGGACGGTGGGTGTCGTCCGTCGGAAAACCGACATACTAGGTAGACGGAGCAGACGGTGCTCCTTTGGCGAGCTGGCCGGCGTCACCTGGCGGGGTGGCCGGGGGTGCCTCGGCGGGGTGGTCGGCATCCCCGGGGCCGGATGGCCGCTCGCCGCCCGTGGCCGCTGATGGCATTCCGACCGAAGATGCGCCCGTACGGGCTGCGCTCGCCCTCATTGACCTTGCAACTTTGCTATAGTGGTGCCCACTTGCATTTTCGACTAGTTCCGTATCGAAGGAGAGCAAGCGCAATGGCTCTGATCGTCGCGAAATTCGGGGGCACGTCGGTTGCCTCCCCCGAGCGCATCAAAAACGTCGCCAAGCGCCTGGTGGGCATGCGCCAGCGCGGGGACGAGGTGGTGGCCGTGGTGTCTGCCATGGGCAAGACCACCGACGAGCTCATGGGGCTCGCCTCCGCCATCACGACGGCGCCGCCGGCCCGCGAGCTGGATCGGCTGCTGTCCACCGGCGAGCAGGTTTCCATGACGCTTCTGGCCATGGCCATCGAGGCTTTGGGCTACAAGTCCATCAGCTTCACCGGCCGCCAGGCGGGCATCGAGACCAACGGCACGCACAACAAGGCGCGCATCGTGAAGGTGCACAACGAGCGCATCTTAGACGCGCTGGACGATGGCGCCATTCCCGTGGTCGCCGGATTCCAGGGCATCGACGCCAACGGCGACATCACCACGCTCGGTCGCGGCGGGTCGGACACGACGGCGGTGGCCATCGCCTGGGGCATTAATGCCGACGTCTGCGAGATCTACTCCGATGTGGACGGCGTCTACACCACCGACCCGCGCATCGCGCCCCGGGCCCGCAAGCTCGATTCCATCTGTTACGACGACATGCTGGAGCTCTCCAGCGCCGGCTCGGGTGTGCTGCAGAGCCGCGCGGTGGAGTTCGCCCGCAAATGGAAAGTGGTCATCCATTCTCGCTCCGCATTCTCGGAGGCCGAGGGAACCTATGTCAAGGAGGAGTACGAAATGGAAGAAGCCGTCATTACCGGCATCGCCAGCGACACGTCGGAAGTGAAGGTGACCATCCGCCAGGTGCCCGATGCGCCGAACGTGGCCGCTCGCGTGTTCGGGGCGCTGGCCGCTGCCAACGTGAACCTGGACATGATCATCCAGAATGTGTCCGAGGCCGGCTTCACCGACATCTCCTTCACGACTCCCGGGGCCGATCTGCCCCGCGCCAAGGAGACCATGGAGCGCATCGTGCCCGAGATCGGCGCTCGCGAGTTCATCGTCGACGAGGACATCGCGAAGGTGTCGCTGGTGGGCACGGGCATGAAGTCGTCGCCGGGCGTCGCCTCGCGCACGTTCCAGACTTTGGGCGACAACAACATCAACATCGTGGCCATCTCCACCTCGCCTATCCGCCTGTCCATGATCGTGGACGCGGCCCAGGCGGTGCAGGCCGTCCAGTGCCTGCACACCGCCTTCGGGCTCGATTCCGACGACGTGTTCGTGGAAACCCAGCTTTCAGCGGAAGAGATCGCCGCCAAAATGAAGAAAGGCCGTTGATGTTCCGCCGTTGCTGACGCAACGTCGGGAACGCCGACGCTGCGGTTGCGACTGCGCCTGGCCTTGGCCCTTGTTTTGGGCTCGGCGTTGCGCGAAGGCAACTTGGCCCAAAGGCGGCCCAATTCCAGGCACCTGTCGCAACCTCGCTGACTTCCTTGGGCGAACTTGTGATTCGTTTCTAGCTAATCCCGTAGGGGGCGACCTTGGTCGTCCCTCCCAACCAAGTGAGATATTCATTCGAGAAGAGAAAGAGAACCAACATGACTTGGACGAAGGAAATGCCGGCAAACCCCGTGGTGGCTGTGGCCGGAGCGACGGGTGCGGTGGGGCAGGAGTTTTTGCGCGTGCTGCACGACGTGGATTTCCCGGCGAGTGAGGTTCGCGCTCTTGCGAGTGCGCGCTCGGCTGGCAAGAAGGTGCCCTTCGAGGGGTGCGGACTCGTGCCGGCCGGCGAGCTTACCGTGCAGGAGATGACGCCGGAGTCCTTCGAGGGCGTCGACATCGCGCTGTTCTCAGCCGGCGCCTCCGTGTCCAAGGAGATGCGCGAGGCGGTCACCGCTGCCGGCGCCGTCATGATCGACAACTCCAGCGCCTTCCGCATGGATGAGGACGTGCCGCTGGTGGTGCCCGAGGTGAACCCCCAGGACGTGGCCTGGCATTCCGGCGTCATCGCGAACCCGAACTGCTCCACCATCCAGATGGTCGTCGCGCTGAAGCCGCTTTACGACCTCTCCCCCATCAAGCGCGTCGTGGTGTCCACCTACCAGGCTGCTTCCGGTGCCGGCGCGCCGGCCATGGCCGAGCTGTACGACCAGACCCGCGCCTTCCTGGACGGCACTCCCGAGGACGAGTTGGAAATCTCCGCTTTCGCCCACCGCATCGCTTTCAACACCATTCCGCATATCGACGTCTTTTTGGACGACGGCTCCACCAAAGAGGAGTGGAAGATGGTCGTCGAGACCAAGAAGATCATGGGCGACCCCGCCATCGAAGTGGCGGCCACTTGTGTGCGCGTGCCGGTGCTGCGCTGCCACGGTGAGGCCATCAACGTGGAGTTCGCCGATGAGGTGACCGTGGAGGCGGCCCGCGCGGCGCTCGAGGCGGCCCCCGGCGTGGAGGTGATGGATGACACCGCGAACAAGGTGTACCCGATGCCTGGTCTGCTTGCTGGCACCGACGGCACCTTCGTCGGACGTCTGCGCAAGGATCCGACCGTGCCCCACGGCATCGCCTTCTGGGATGTGGCCGACCAGATCCGCAAGGGAGCGGCCCTGAACGCCGTGCAAATCGCCCAGCTGCTTCTGCCGTAGAACAGGCGTCATCCTGAGCGAGCGAAGCGAGTCGAAGGATCTCCAATGGAGTCCCGCTATGGGGCTCCATTTTTCTGCGCGGGCCCGTGCGGCGGCATTGTGCCTACTGGGTCTCGGACAGTCATCGGTCTTTTGCGCGTATCTCGCCCGCGCCGCCTATCGCGATGATCCGAACGACTGATGGCCCGCTCGGTCAACGAACCCCTCGGTTTCTGCATGAGATCTCGAGTTATAAGCGTCTCGGGAGTTGCTGAGGGGCCGGCGCGAAAGCACCGCAGTTCTGCGCGCTTCTCTGAACTGGTGTTTTCCAAAAGTCCTTTCTAGCTGTGATCTTTCTTGGAAAGAGATGACGCTTATAACTCGAGATCTCATGCAGAAAAGGGCATCTTCGTTGACTGAACCCGTCGGCAATCACTCTGCGTGAACCGCCAATGTTCTCAGGACGGTCGTTGCGCTTCGTTTTCCCGTGAGCGAGGACGGTTCGTGCGAGCTACTTCTGCCAAGCAGTTCAGGCCTTCTTTCAACGTGCAAAGGCGCGGTTGCGATAAAAGTAACTGTTCTGCTCATGAATGTCGGTTCGGCAGATTTACCGCATGTACGCCTCGCGACAGCTAAAGCCTGTTATCTTGCAGCACATGGAAGTGATCTTCAGTCATACAACAGCTTTGGCTTTTCTCAGGATGTGGTCGTGCAATCATCCTCTGGCTTTGCGTGCCTTCCACGATCTGCGTTCGCGTGATGTGGGGCACCTTCCTTCCTCCCATTTGAAGGGCTTCAGCTCGCTTGCCCGTGCCGCAGATACCGAGGCTGCTGTTCGTGCGGCCATCGAGAGTGCGAAAAGGCCCAGCCTGAAGCGAATGCTCGAAGAGCTATGGGACAACGCCACGGTCGAGCGCCCTCTTCACGTTCTCGCGCGGCCCAAAATCGGGCGTCATTCCACGAAGCGTGTTTGCTTCCATCAGCTTGCTGCGCCGCTGCCGCGTGGGGCCTTTCTCGAAATCGCTCCCGGCGTGGCCGTATGCTCTCCTGAACTTGTGCTTGTCCAACTGGCCGAAACCCTCCCTATGGGCGAGCTCATTGCTTTGGGATATGAGTTTTGCGGATGCTATCCCCTTGAGGCGAATCGTTCGGGCGCGCTCGTGCGGGCGCAGCTTACAACGCCGGCCCGACTCTCCGCGTTCGTTAACCGCGTCGAGCGCATGAAAGGCCTGCGGAAAGCGCGCATCGCTGTTCAGTTCGTCTGCGCGAAATCTGCTTCTGCCAAGGAGACGGAAATGGATGCGTTGCTTATGACGCCCATGCGGTGGGGCGGTTTGGGCCTGCCTCCGGCACTCGCCAACGAGCCGGTTGCGCTTTCGGAGGAGGCGGCGCGCATCGCACGGGGCGATCGGGTGGTATGCGACCTTCTGTGGCCGCAGGCCCGCGTTGCGGCGGAGTACGACGGCCTTGCCTTTCATGGCGGGCGACATCAGCAGGCGCGTGATTCCCGGCGCCGCGACGCCCTCATCGCCGATGGCTTCGATGTTGTAACGGTTACGTCTTCGCAGATCGATAGCGTCTCAGAGTTCATCGAGATAGCCGACGCCCTCTCGCGCAAAACAAGAGGCAGAACTCCTGTGCGCCCTGTCTTGTTTCTCGACCGCCATCTGCAGCTTCGCCACGAGCTGCGCGCATTTCACCACCAGCACTTTCCGCCAGTCTCCCCCTCAGAAGAGGACGATGCGTAGCTCACGTTCGCAAACCGTGCGGCCTGCTGAGATGGGTCAAGCAAGAAGGCGCTTCGTGCGGCCGAGTTCGGGATGGGTGCCGGAGCATCACTTGAAGATGATCATCGGCCTTCGGTCGACGAGCTGCCCTGAAATTGCAGCAGATCGCGAGTTGTAAGCGTCCGATGTCGAGATGCCGAACGGAATCTTTTTGATCTGAAGAGCGTGACCTGGGGGTTTGCTGAAAAGATCCTTCGAAGTGCCTCAATGGGCTGCTCGCAGACGCTTATAACTCGAGATCTCGTGCAGAAATCGGAGGGTTCGTTGACTGAACCCAATGCGAGTCGCGGAATCGCCGCAGGCTCCTTCTCAGATTGCCTCGGACTTGTTGCGAAAGACGGCGCGGACGAGGTATTCCACGTTGCCTTCGGGGCCGGTGATGGGGGATTCGACCACCCCGGTTGCGGTGAACCCTGCGGCGGCGAGGGCGGCCTTTACTTCCTCCACAGTGCGCAGTCGCACTGCCTCATCGCGGACGACGCCCCGGTCGGTCTCGTCGTGGGCCGATTCGAACTGAGGTTTCACCAGGCCGATGAAGATCGTGCCCGGGCGGCTGAAGCGGGGAAAGAGGGGGGCGAGTGCTGCCAGGCCGATGAAGGATACGTCGATGACAATGAGGTCGAAGGGTGCGCCGACCTCGGCGGGATCGGCGTCCTTGATGTTCGTGCGCTCGAAGACGGCCACTCGCGGGTCTTGGCGGATCTTCCAGGCGAGCTGCCCGTAGTTCACGTCGAGGGCCGCCACGCGCGAGGCGCCCGCCTGCAGCAGGCAGTCGGTGAAGCCGCCGGTGGACGAGCCGATATCCAGGCAGTTCATGCCGGCGACGTCCTGCTTGAACGCGTCCAGCGCCCCCTGGAGTTTCTTGCCGCCGCGGGAGACGAATTGCTTGCGGCCGCGAATGAAGATGTCGGCTGTGGGCGCGACCTTTATCGCGGCGCTCGTGGCGTACACGTCGTCTACCCGCACCTCGCGCGCCATCACGGCCCGCAGCGCGGTCGCGCGGTCGGGAAAGTCTCCCCGTTCTACCAGCAGGTCGTCCAGGCGTATTTTCTTGGGCTTAGCGTTCATGGCGACCATTATACGCGAGTCGGCTGCCTCGTTTGCACGCCGCGTAAGTGCTGTCGCGAAACGGCTGCGGAAATGTCCTCCTCAGAAGAAGAAACCTTGTGGCCAAGATGGGCTGTCCGGCACGCGAGGAGCGCTCACTGCTAGCGTATCAGCAGCTCGCGGCTTGTGGAGGCGATGTGCTCCGCAAGCTCTGCGCGGTCGATGCCCTTCAGCTGCGCGATGCCGGAAAGGGCGTTGTTCAGCTCGGCGCGCCAAACTTCGGCGGGTAGGTTGTCGTCCTTGCGGGCGGGCATGTCGGTTTCCAGGAGTAGCTGACCTAGGGGAATCTGCCGGGCGTATTCGCGTCCGCGCCGCGACGCCAGCATGCGCGGCCCCACCGAAAAGAGGCAGCCAAGCTTGACGGCTCGATGCAAATCATCGGAAGTGCCTGAGAACCAGTGAAAGATCACGCGATGCAGCGCAAAGGTGCTGGCTTGTTCGAGCGCATCGAGTGCTGCTGCGGCGGCATTGATGGCGTGGATGGAGATGAGCTTCGGCGCAGTGTCGGTGGCGCTGCGGGTGAGGGTGCCTTCGCTGGGTGGGTTCGCCTCGGGGCTCGTGGTTGCGATACAGGTTCGGTTTTGCCCGCTGGTTGCTGTCGCGCCTTCGGGATTGGTGGGTGCCAAGGGCGCTGCGGACTCGTTGCATGTGGCCAGAATGCAGGCGAAAGCGCTCGTCTGCAGGGCACGGCTCTCTTCCGTATCGCGCGGGCCGGCGAAGTCGAGCCCGATCTCCCCGATGAATCGGGTCGTGCGCGCAAGCTCGCAGAACCGGGCCAGCTCGGTTTCGCCCACGCGCCCGTCGGCGATCCACCAGGGGTGTGCGCCCAGGGCCACAGCGACGTTCGGCGCATCGGCCAGGGCTGCGCGCAGCTGCTCGTATTCCGTCGGCTCCACCGTGCACGAGAGCGCGCCGATGCCCGCTTGCGCCCCCTCAGCCGCTACGGTGGCAGGTGCGGGTGCAAATCCCACATGGCAGTGCATATCGTAGAGTTTTTCCATGAACAGCAGCATACCACGGCCGAAGGGGTCGCCGCGAAATCGATGAAAACATGGAAGGTAGCGCAGCGTTAAGCGCGAGGCGGATGGCGGCAGTCAGATTTGGGCTGGCATGCAGAGGCGCAGTCGGGCCGAGGCGTCCTGGGAGAACTCCGCGGCGAGTCCGCGCGCGTCAGGCGGCTGTCTCGTACGGGTCGCGCGCAGCTCGCCGATTCTGTGGGCACGCCGTGGCAAGTGGGTAACGGATGCCGTCATGCCGTTAAAGAGGTTGACATGCGGCCCGGGTGTTCTAGAATCGACAACCGTACGGAACATACGACGATTTGCAAAGGAAGCGATCGATTTTATGGCGGAGCTACTCGAGGCCATCATGCTCATCTGCTTCGGTCTGTCATGGCCGTTGAACGCGTACAAGAACTATCGAGCCGGCACAGCGGTTGGTACCAGCTGGCAGTTCATCGCGCTGATCACTGCCGGTTACTTCGCCGGTATCGCGGCCAAGTTCGTTTCCGGCAACCTCAACTGGGTGCTGATCGTCTACTTCATCAACGTGGTGTGCATTGCCGCCAACTGGCTCGTCTACTTCCGCAATCGCCGCCTGGACGCGCAGCGCTCAACCGAGGTGGTCATGGAGGAAGAGTCTTTCGTCGTGGTGGCCTAGGCTGTCACTGTCCTCTACTCCTCGTCGAAAGGCATCTCTTGTATCTTTGAAGCGCCGTAGTCTCTCCTGCCTCTCTAGATGCAGAAGGTTCAGTGCGCGCTGACGCAATTATGCGCGAGGGACGGAAGCGGCATTTAGCTGGCAGCTAATGCGGAGGACTCCGCGACTCTTTAGAATAGGATGGATTTGAGTCGCGTTTGCGTTTCTGCGACACTCCCATTCTTTTCTGATGGTTCGGATATACCGATCGAGCTTGATTGGAGTATGCCGTGCTTATTAAATGTCCCGAGTGCGGCGCCGATGTGAGCAACAGGGCTTGCGCTTGTGTAAAATGCGGATGCTCGCTTGGGAGCGATGCCGATGAGGGTAGTGGGACAGTGATTGTCTACGGGCTCTCGCAAATGAACCTCATAGGCGGCTCCCTCAAGATATACGCTAATGGCGTTCATGCGGGCACGGTTAAAAAACATGGCGTACTTGAGTTCTCAATCTGAGAGAATTCCATCATCACTGCAAAATGCGGCATTAATCCTAGCAAAGGGGTCATTGAGGTCAAAGTTGGAAGAACCACTAAAATCAAGTACGATTACAATCGTATAACTGGTTGCTTGGTCCCCCAGATTGTCGATGAGGTTGTCAACCGGCCGGCGTTTTGAGTCTGGGGCGTATTCTGGGAAAGATATGAAGTTTGTGGGAGTTGCGGGCAAGCAGAGAAAAACGTATATCGTCATTTGGCAAGAAACCCGTGGAGAGAATGGGGGTCGGTATGGACGGGAAGGATGTTGCAGAGGCAGTAGCAGCTGTGGCGGCAATGATGGGTAAGATTCAGAATCCGAAGGTCAAAGCTGCTGCAAAGGTGGTGCATAAGGCCGCTCCTGCGGTTGCGGTGGCTGCGCAGGTTGCTCCTGCAGCCGCCAAGGCGGCGGCACCAGTCGTAAAGAAGGCCGGTCGTGCTGCAGCTGGAGCAGCTGGCGCCGCGAAGGACAAAGTTGTTGAAGTTGTCGGAGACGGCAGGGATAAGATGAGGGAAAAAAGCCGAGCAGCCTCTGAGAGAAAGCAACAGCAGGTGGCACAAGTTGAGGCTCGGAAGGAATTGCTCGCGTGTGCTCCGGTGGTTATCGACGCTAAGACGCTGAAGCACGACTCTGGGGATTGCGGAGATGTAAGCGCAGGTCGGTTTGTCAGCTTCCCCGGCTGCTACGTCGCGATAACCTATGGGGAAAAGTTTAGCGGGAAGCATATTGCCGAATATCGCGAGGCTCGTGTGTTCTATTCCGATAATATGGGACGCTCGATCATCGATGATATAGAAGGGCGAGGAGATGCCGACATCTACGCAGATGTAAAGTATGGCCAGGGTGTCAGATTCTACCTATTCCCTTGTGATGAGGAGAATTCTGCCAAGCTTTTAGAGTCTTTGTCGCAAGTGCTGGTCGAAGACGACAGCGTAGAAGCGCGCGCCTGATGTCTATTATCGCGAACATAATCTGGATCATCTTCGGCGGGCTGGTCACGGCGATTGGGTGGTGTCTTGCGGGGATTGTGTTCTCCATCACCATCATTGGCATTCCGCTCGGACGGCAGTGCTTTAAGATGGCATCGCTCACGCTGGCGCCCTTCGGGAAGACGATCGTCTACGGCGGCGGTGCGCCGTCGCTTATCGCCAACATATTCTGGCTCATCTTGGCCGGCCTGCCCATGGCGGTTTCCTACGCGGTGCTCGGTGTTCTCTACTGCATCACCGTCATCGGTATCCCCATTGGCCTCCAGTGTCTTAAGATGGCGAAGCTGTCGCTTTTGCCCTTTGGCGCGCAGGTGATGTAGCCGTCGCACGATATGGCGGACGGCGGTGGGGGCGTGCTCGCCCGATTTAGGCTGCCTCGGGGTTCTCGTTCGGCCCTAAATCCTCGGGGACGGTTTGCTCCTCGAACTCGGTCTGCTGCACCTTCTCGGCCTGGGTGGGGTTCATCCAGTCGCCGGCGGCGGCGAAAGCGATGCAGAGCGCGATGACCGCCACGATGGCGATGATCGCCCATATGAGCCCGGGATGCTTGCGCGTGTTCGCTTTGGGGCCGCCCTCGTCTACCTCGAACTCCTGCATGGCGGGAAACTCCGGATCGCTTGCGGAGGATTCCAAGACATCGGGCTCCTCGGCGGTCAAGGGGTCGCGCTCGGCGAAGGTCTCATGGTGCTTGCGACCTTCGCGGGCCTTCTCGTGCTCGTTGTGCGTGTGCTCGCTCATGGTACGTCCTCTCTCATCGACGCGCCGCCGCTGTGTGCGTTCGCGTGTTTCTGCCGTGCGTTGCCGCGGCTTCTCCTCCTGCGGCCCGACCTTGTTGTATCCTATGGTGACCCATTCAACGATCCCCAAACGGCGCGGTTGGCGCATTGTCGCCAACCGCTTTGCTGTCTGTCGAAGAAGTGAAAGAAACAGGAGCGCTCCATGCCCATCGACATCGACACCTTAAACGGCCCGCAGCGCGAGGCGGTTGTGACTACGGAAGGTCCGCTTCTGGTGCTGGCCGGCGCCGGTTCCGGCAAGACGCGGGTGCTCACCTACCGCATCGCCAACATCCTGGAGCAGGACCTGGCGGCCCCGTGGGAGATCCTCGCCATCACCTTCACCAACAAGGCGGCCGCCGAGATGCGCGAGCGTTTGGCGCAGCTCGTGGGCACGCGCTCGCGGGGCATGTGGGTATCCACCTTCCACTCCATGTGCGTGCGCATGCTGCGGGCCGACGCCGAGCGGCTGGGCTTCACGAAGAACTTCACCATTTACGACACGGACGATTTGAAGCGGCTGTACAAGGACATCATGGCTGAGTTGAACATCGATCCGAAGCGCTTTCCCGTGAACCAGCTGATGAACCGCATCTCCCAGGCGAAAAACGACCTCGTTACCCCTGGCAATTTCGACGCCCACGACCCGGTGGGCAAGGTGGCCGAGCGCGTGTACGAGCGCTTGCAGGAGCGCCTGCGCGCGGCCAACGCCTTCGATTTCGACGACCTTCTTCTGTACGGCTACCTGCTGTTGAAGAACCACGAGGACGTGCGCGAGGCCTACCAGGACCGCTTCCGCTATCTCATGGTGGACGAGTACCAGGACACCAACCGCGCCCAGTACGCCATCACCCAGCTGCTCGCCGCCAAGAACCGCAACATCATGGTGGTGGGCGACGACGACCAGTCCATCTACTCCTGGCGCGGCGCCGACTTGCGTAACATCTTGGAATTCGAAAGCGACTACCCCGAGGCCAAGGTGGTGAAGCTGGAGCAGAACTACCGCAGCGTGGGCAATATCCTCGCCGCCGCCAACGCTGTCATCGCCAACAACCAGCATCGCAAGGAGAAGCGCCTGTTCACGGACTCGGGCGACGGGGAGAAGATCTCGGTGTATCTGGCCACCGACGAGCGCGACGAGGGCCGCTGGATCGCCGGGGAGATCGACCGGCGCCGGGCCGAGGGCACTTCCTACAACAACATGGCCGTGTTCTACCGCACCAACGCCCAGTCGCGTATGCTCGAAGATATGCTGTTGCGCGCCGGCGTGCCCTACCGCATCGTCGGGGGCACGCGCTTCTTCGATCGCGCCGAGATCCGCGACGTGATGGCCTACCTCACGCTGGTGGTGAACCCGGCCGACGACATCGCGGCCAAGCGCGTCGTCAACGTGCCGCGCCGCGGTATCGGCAAGACCACCATCGAGCGCATCGACCAGTACGGCCGCGAGATGAACATGCCGTTTCTCACAGCGGCCGAGCTGGCGGTGGTCGATCCGGACATCCGCGCCTCCACCCGCAATGCCGTGGGGGAGTTCATCCAGGTCATCAAGGACGGCGCCACCTACGTGGGCGATCTGCGCAAGGTCGTGGAGATGATCATCGACAAGGCCGGCCTCATTCGCGCCCTGCAGGACGAGGGCACCGACGAGGCGCGCGGGCGCGTCGAGAACATCCAGGAGTTTCTGGGCGTTGTGGACGAGTTCGTGCAGACCCACGATGCGGAGGAGTCCGACTTCGCCGCGCCGACGGTGGGCGAGGACGAGTCCGCCGAGCCCGTGCGCGTACTGCGCGGCGACTCGCTGGCCGATTTCATCGAATGGGTGCGCCTGCGCACCGATCTGGACACGGTGACCGAGGACGGGCAGGCCGTCACCCTCATGACCGTGCACTCGTCCAAGGGCCTGGAATTCGACTGCGTCTGGGTGGCCGGCATGGAGGAGACCCTGTTCCCCCACATGAACTCCGTGGGCGACGCGGCGGCCGTGGAGGAGGAGCGGCGCCTCGCCTATGTGGCCATCACTCGCGCCCGCAAGCGCCTGTGCCTTACCTGCGCCCAGCAACGGCAGATTTTCGGCCAGACGCACGCGAACCCCGTCTCGCGCTTCATCGGCGAGATCCCCAGCGAGCTGCGTCAGACGAGCGGGCTGGGCTCGGCGGGCTTTTCCGGGACCGGTTGGGAGAAGCGCGGGAGCCGTCGGGGCATCGCCGGTTCGGGCACCGAGGCGGGGGAGGGCCGCGTGTTCGGGCGCTCGAGCGCCTCGGGGGCGCAGGGGCGCTCGTTCGCCGAGTACCGCGCGGCCACGGGTACGGGGCGTGCGGCCGGCAGCGTCGGCGGCGCATCCCGCGGCGGTTTGGGCTCGGGCTCGGGCCGCATTGGCGCAGGGGTGAACCCGAATGAGGGCAAGAAGGCCGCCGCGCAGGCGACGTTCGCTGCGGGAGATGCCGTCGACCACAAGACCTTCGGTCGCGGTACCGTGGTGAAGGTCGACGGCGACACCCTGCACGTCAAGTTCGCCAAGACCGGCCAGACTAAGAAGCTGCTGAAAGACTACGCCCCCATCGTGAAGATCGGGTAGGCGCCCTGCCAAGAAGACGGCGGCCCGGATCGCGTCGATCTGGGCCGCCGTGCTGGAAGCGTCTGTCGCGTTACCCTAGCACCCCGCGCAGAAGGCGCAGGCGGACGGGGCCTTGGCGATGCCGCCGAGGGCCGTCTCGCGCAGTTCGGGGGGAAGGCCCCGGCCCACTTCGTCCATGACGGCCACGGCCTCGTCGAAGCTGATGAGGTTCTGGACGCCGGAAAGGGCGATCTGGGCGCTGACGAAGGCGACGGAGGCCGCCGTGGCGTTGCGCTTCTGGCAGGGCACTTCCACAAGGCCGCCCACCGGGTCGCATACCAGGCCGAGCAGCGACATCATCACGTTCGCGCCGGCGGCCAGGCAGCGGTCGGGGGCACCGCCGGCAAGCGTGACGGCCGCCGCAGCCGCCATGGCGGCCGCGCTTCCCACCTCGGCCTGGCAGCCGCCCTCGGCGCCGGACACGCTGGCGTTGCGGGCGATGAGGTAGCCCAGGCCCGCGGCGGTGAGGATGCCCTCGCGCAGCTGGTCGTGGGAGAAGCCGCGCTCGTCGCGCAGGGCCAGAAGCACGCCGGGGAGCACGCCGGCCGAGCCCGCGGTGGGGGTGGCCACGATGACGCCCATGCGCCCGTTGGTCTCCAGGGTCGCCAGGGCGTACTGGGCCGCCCGGGCCGCCAGGGGATCTACCAAGCGGTGCCGGGGATCGGCATCTTCCAAGGCCGCCCGCAGTTTCGCCGCCTCGCCGCCGATGAGGCCGCCCACGGAGGGCTGCGGGTTGCCCAAGGGCTCGGTGGCGGCGTTGCCCATCACTTCCAGAACGCGATCGAGATAGGCGTCGATGCCGGCCTCGGTGCCCTGCTTGGCGCACAGCGCCTCCTCGCGGGCGCGGAAGGCTTGGGCGATGGTGACGTGCTCGCGCTCGCACAGCGCCAGAAGCTCCTCGCCGGATGCGTAGTCCCAGCGGGCGAACCGCTCCTCGGCATCCTCGGGTACGGGCACCTCCTCGCCGTCGCCGGCGCAGGTGGCGGGTACGACGCGCGCGTTGATGATGTCCGGGTGGTCCATCAGAAGCTCGCGCACGCTCGCATCCACGGCGCTATCGGTCTCAAGGACGGTGTAGGCGTCGCCGCGCTTGGCCGTGCGGTGCAGGTTCGCGTTGGCGATGTTGATGCCGCAGTCGGCCAGCACGCCGGCGATGTGGGCGAGCACCCCGCGCTCATCGCGCTGGTGCACGACCACGCTCGTGCGTTCCCCGGTGATGTCCACGTCGATGCCGTTGATGCGCCGAATGACCGCCGCGCCGCCCCCGATGGAGACGCCCCGCATCTCCAGGGTGCGCCCCTCGCGGCTCTCGCAGCGGATGTCCACGGTGTTGGGGTGCGCCACCTCGGTGGTCGTGTCCCAGACGATGTCCACCTGCACGCCGGCTGCCTTCGCCAGGGCGAAGGCGTCGGCCACGCGCGGGTCGTCGGTCGCAAGCTCCAGGATGCCGGCCACCAGCGCCTTGTCGGTGCCGTGGCCGGATCCGGTGGCGGCGAAGGAGCCGTACAGGGTGAAGACGGCGCGTTCGGGCTGCTCGCCGAAGAGCTTCCGCGCCATGGAGGCGAGGGCCAAAGCCCCCGCCGTATGCGAGCTGGACGGTCCCACCATGATGGGGCCGATAATGTCCCTCAGACCATAGGTTTTCACAAGAGCTCCTTTCGCGTTTCTCATCCGCAGAGCAGTTCAGGGCTTCATTTCATCGAAGAAGCCTATCATAGCCCATCGCCTAACGGGCGCAGAGGCGCTATACTGCCTCAAAACCGTAAGTTGGTGAGAAAGGGGAACCTTCATGTCTTCCAAAATCCTCGTCGTGGGCCATCGCAACCCCGACAACGACTCCATCGCCGCAGCCGTGGGCTACGCGCATCTGAAGAATGCGCTGGCCGCCCGCGACGGCGAGGCCGACGCCGTCGAGTACGTGCCCGCCCGTCTGGGGCCGCTGCCGGTGGAAAGCGCCTGGATTCTGGAGCAGAACGACATCGCCGAGCCGGTGCTCATCGAAAACGTGAACCCTGTCGAGCGCGATGGCGAGGAAGTCAAGCAGAAGGTCATCCTCGTGGATCACAACGAGATCGGCCAGGCGGCCCCGGGTATCGAGAACGCCGATGTCGTCGAGATCATCGACCACCATCGCATCGCCGATGTTTCCACGGCCAACCCCATCCTCTTTTTGAACCTCCCCATCGGCTCCACGGCCACCATCGTCACGCTTCAGTTCCGCCAGACCGGCATCGAGCTGCCCGATTCCATCGCCCGCGTGCTCCTGTCGGCCATCCTCACCGACACGGTCATCATGAAGTCTCCCACCTGCACCCAGGTGGACGTCGACCAGGTGAACTTCCTCGCCGACAAGCTCGGCATCGACGCGGTGGAGTACGGCATGGACATCTTCCGCACCCGCGGCGGCGAGGACAAAATGCCCATCGCCAAGTTGGTCGAGGCCGATTCCAAGGAGTTCAAGGTCAACGACGACGTGACGGTGCTCATCGCCCAGCGCGAGACGGTAGACCTGCCGACTGTGATGGCCCGCGAGGCGGAGATTCGCGATCACATGAAGAAGCTCGTGGAAGATAACGGCTACGAGTTCGCCCTGCTGCTCGTCACCGATATTCTGGCCGAGGGCTCGCAGTTCATCGTGGAGGGCGATCCGGCCCGTGTGAACCGCGTCTTCGAGATCGAGTGCTGCGAGGGCGGCAACTGGATGCCCGGCGTGCTGTCCCGCAAGAAGCAGGTGGCGGCCCCCATTCTTGCCTCGTAATAATTCCTTGAGGAATTATTACGCGACGCTGCGGGTCCGACAGGCACCTGGCCTTGCCCCTTGTCTTTGCCACGGCGCGGCACGAAGGCCGCTTGGGCAAAAGGCGGGGCAAATCCAGGCACCTGTCGGACCCTCGCTGTTTTCCTTGGGCGCATCCCTGCGACAAAAAATTTAGGAATTTGGAAAGAAGGACCCTCATGAACCCCGATCGCGTGCTTGATTCGTTTTTGGAGATGGCGGCCATCGAGAGCCCGTCATGGCACGAGGCTCCCATGGCAGCTTATTGTGCAGAAAAACTGGCGGAGATGGGATTCACGGTCACCTTCGACGCTTCTGCGGCGGAAACGGGGTCGGATACGGGCAACCTCATCGCGCATTTGCCCGGCACGGTGCCGGGGCGCATCGGGTTCTCGGCGCATCTGGACACGGTGAAGCCCTGCGCGGGCATCGAGGCGGTCATCGAGCAGCGCCATATCTGCGACGACGTCACCTGCCGCATGGCCGAGGTCGTCTGCTCGGCGGGGGAGACGATTCTCTCAGCCGATGATAAGGCCGGCATCACCGCCATTTTCGAGGGGCTGCGCTCGGTGTTGGAGTCCGGTGCGCCCCGGCCCGACATCACGGTGCTGCTCACCACCTGCGAGGAGCAGAGCCTGCTGGGGGCCGGCGCCTTGGCCGAGGACGCGCTCGCGTGGCCGGAGAATCTGCCGGCGGCTACCCCGGAAGCCGAGCGCGACGGATGTTTCCCGCTGTTCGTGCTCGATGCGGACGGGGCGCCGGGCACCATCATCATGGGAGCGCCCTATCATTGGACGCTGCGCGCTCGCATTGAGGGCCGTGCCGCCCATGCCGGCGTGGAGCCCGAGGAGGGCGTCTCCGCCATTCAGATCGCCGCAGCCGCCGTGGCCGCCATGCCGCTTGGGCGCATCGACGAGTGCACCACGGCCAACGTCGGCCGCATCGAGGGCGGCGTGGCCGTGAACATCGTGCCCGCCGTCGTGACGCTCATGGGGGAGTGCCGTTCGCTGTACGAGGATCGCGTGCTCGCCCAGCGCGACGCCATGACCCGCGCCTTGGAAGAAGCCGCCGCCCGCTTCGGCGGCCAGGTGGAAGTGGCCTGGGAGCTGGACTACCCGGCTGTCATGCACGAGCCCGGCGACGCCATCGTCGCGCATTTGGAGGCCGCTGCGGCCACTTGCGGCCTTGAGTCCCGCCACGCCACCTCCGGCGGCGGGGCCGACGCGAACATCCTCGGCACGAAGGGCGCCGACGCCATCACCCTCGGCATCGGCATGACCAACTTCCATTCCGTCGACGAGTATATAGAGGTAGCCGACCTCCAGAACATGGCCCGCTACGTCGAGGCCATCATCGCCGAGTACGCGGGGTAGCTTCAGGAGCGATCCCGTGGGGGGGGGGCGACCTTGATCGCCCCCCCCTTGCACGGCCTTTTCCGGCAGGGAGAGCCTTGTCCCGGCACCTGCGGGGACAAGGCTCGGATTTTGGCAGATGCGGGTACCAGACCGCCTGTTTTGCCAGGCGCAGGGAACCAAACCGCCCGTTTTGGCTGAACTGCGACAAGCCATCTACCAGGCATTATAGGAAGTTTTCCCAGATCAGAGCTTCGGGCGAAACTGGAGGTTTGGTACCCGTGGACTGCCAAAATCCGAGGTTTGGTATCGTCTAAGACAAGATCGCGTGAAAGGCTATGCTTCAGTTTCCGGTATGCGTAGGGATGCGCGTCGGGCTCGCTCTTCGACGAGATCGCCAAAGACGCTGCGAGCAAACTCAAATTCGTTTTCGTGGCGACGCAAGAAGTTGCGCATGCGCAGGTAGTCGCGCACTTCTACGGCGTCTTCGCTTTCGTCCTCCATGACTTCTTGGGCGAAGGCGCGGGCGCGTTCGATGGAGTCGGCGTCGTCGGCTTCGAGTTCAGCCACATATTGCGTGCGTTCGCCTGCTGGCGCGTAGAACAGGAAAAGGTTGGCGAACTTCCCTTGAGGTCCCTCGGGGAGGCCTTGGGCGGCCTTCTGCTCCGCAGCGGCGCGATCGACGAGAATCTTGCCGTTGTCGCGGCGGCCGGGCAGCACGCCCGAGGCCACCATGGCATTCACGCGGAAGCGACTCACGCCGAGTATCTCGCCAGCTTCGGCAGACGAGATGAGGTCGCTGTCCTCGTCGGCTATCCTTCCCACTTTCAGGCCAGCTGTTGAAATCGGTGGGGCCAGCTCCAGGCTGCGCTTCGCCTCCTCTAGGGTGGTGAGCTTTTTGAGGGGAAGGTGTGGATAATGGATCTCGAACCCTTCGGCGGTTTTCTCGATATAGCCGCCCGGCACGGGGCGGTCGTTGATGGACAGATCCCAGCGCGAGGGCTCGCCCTCGGCGCCGCAATACTCGGTCCAGGTTCTGACTTGGGTAGACATAGGGTTCCTCCTCGCGTTTACAGAGATTGGAATGGGTTTTCAAGGGGCGTCTTTGAAAAGGAGCGGCAAACAGGGTAGCTGCCTCCGAATTGCGCTTCGATGGCGGCGATCATCGACGTCTGCCCCATATCCTCGAGCATCTCGCGAGTGATCCAGCCATAGCCCAGAAGCTCGTCGGCCAATTCGGCACAATAGGCGCAGCGCTGGCATTGTCTGTTGCAAGTGGAGGTGCGTTTGAAGAAATTCGTCCTGCCAAGTGCCTTGTTGTCGATGTGCGCGCGGAATTCGATGCCGTAATAGCCGATGGAGCTGCACAGCAGATCGAAGAGGTTGCCGTCGTAGGACTCGTCCAAGTAGGCTTCGGTGCAGCGAAGCACTTTGCTCGGCATCATATCGCGGCCGACAATTTTGAAGAAGCTTGTGATGCCCTCGTAGCGGCGCATATCTTCGGGCCTGATCCAGTTCGATTTGAAAATCTGCCCGGCATCGCGGCCGATGATGTCGCCGCAAGCGAAAGAGAAGGCGTTGCCCTCGTCGCGCTCTTCGTGGGATTTGTGGGAGATCAAGTTCATGTGGAACTTGCGGTAGGGGCATTTGTTCAAGCACCCCTCGTTTACCATGAGCTTGAGCTCTACGCCAAGTTTCTCGCGGATTTGCCGCAAGAGCTTCAGGTCGCGGTTGATGCTCGTGTCCACGGTCATAGTGGTGGCACCTGCCAGTGCGAAGGCTTCGGCGCGGGAAAAGCAATCGATGTCAGCGAGGACTGAGGCGCTGATTTCAAGGTTCGGACAGGTTTGGCGCGCTTGTTCAATGAGGAAGGGATTGGCCAGTGTCACTGCCTCAATGCCGTGTTGCTCGTGCATGTCGCGAATGAATCCGATTTGTCGATTGAGGGTCTCCTCGGCGTACCAATCCCCGCCATCGCACGTGGAATTCATTGTGACGTCGACGCGGATGCCCGCTTCGCGAATGATGCTGACCACTCCGACGAACTCGTCGAGGGTCGTCACGTTTCCAACGCGGCCCGAACCGGTGATGGCTTGCGGCGCATTCAGGTAGATCTCCCGAATAACGTTGCCGTTGCGTCTTTGAAGCGCGATCAGCTGTCGCAGCGTGGCGGCGTCTCCGTTATAAGGAACGGAAAACTCGAGTTGAGCCACAGAGCCCCTCCTTCCTCTCTCGTTTAGAAAAAGGGCCCGCTTTTCAAGAGCGGGCCCGCTTGTGCTCATCGGCGCCAGGCCGGGCCTAGGCCTCGGTTGCGGCATCCCAGGGTTCGAGGGCGGCGGCATTGCGGCCGGCGATACGGCCGACGCACCAGTTCTCGGAGCCATTGCCGCCGGTGATGGCGTAAGTGTGGCCATTCATGTTGCCGAACGAGCCGGCGGAGTACAGGCGCGGAATCGGGTTGCCGCTCGGATCGACGATGTTGGCGTTCTCGTTGCGGCGAGCACCGCCGATGGTATTGCAGATGCCCGGGTACAGCGGAATGGCGTAGAACGGACCGGTCTCGACCTTTGCCAGCTGCTGGCGGCCGAAGTCCTCGTCAGCGCCCTTGTCGCACAGCTCGTTCCAGCGGGCAACGGAGGCCTTCAGCTTCTCAGCGTCCATCTTGTCGTCCCATTTGCTGGCGGCGATGTTGGCGGCCAGCTCGTCCAGGGTGGCGCCGGTGGTAATCCAGCCACGCTCGAGCTCCCATTTGTTGTCGGCAGACCATCCGGCCCAGCCACCGAGTTCGGGATCGAGACCCTCGGTCATGTAGCCGATGCCCATGCCACCGTTCTCGGTGGCCGCGCCGCCGACCATGCCGCCCCAGGAGCCGCCGTCGAAGGAGGTCTGATCGAAGATGTACCAAGAGGGAATACGGTCGAAATCGCAGATCTCCTCATCGAAATTGGCGTAGGGCTTCCAGCCACCATGGGGGCTGAAGATTTCCTCGTTACCCCAGCGTTCGCCTAGGCGAGATACTTTGATGTAATTGGGCGTGGGGCTCTGCACGGAAACGCCCCCGGGCACGATCTCCGGATCGTCGAACCAGGCGTCGTCGCCGCCACAGACCTGCTGCATGTGCCACAGGTCGGCACCCACCTTCTGGGCCATGGTGATGCCGTCGCCGGTGTTGTACTTCCAGCCGTAGAAGCCGCGCATCGGGTAGCACTTCAGATACTTGGCCTGCAGCTCCTCGTTGAATTCGAAGCCGCCAGTGCACAGGATGACGCCCTTGGAGGCCTTCACGGCCTTGGGGGTCTCGTCGGTTCCCATGAGGGTGTAGCAGCCGACGATCTCCTTGGTGACGGGGTTCTGGATGAGCTCCTCGTCGTGGCATTCGAACAGCACCTCGATGCCGCGGTCGGCGCGATGTTGGTCCATGGCCTCGAAGAAGCCCGCGCCGTAGCCGTCGCCGGAACCGACGTACATCTCCTCGTAGCCAGTGAAGAGGTTGTACTCGGCACGGGGGCTATCGCCCAGGGTGTACTCGAGGCCGTACTCGTCGGCGTAGTCGGGGTTTTGCACGGCTTCCTCGGCCCAGGCCTGGCAGACCTCCATAGGTGTCTGCCCATGGAAGGCCTCGAAAGCAAACTGAGCGGCCGCGTCGGCATCGTGGGGGGCAGTCCACTGACCCATGTTGATAGACGAGGACCCGCCTCCGCGGAACGGCGATTTCTCCAGATAGAGCACTTGAGCGCCCTCGTCGAAGGCGGTGATGCCGGCCCACAGGCCCGCTCCGCCGTAGCCGATCACCAAAACGTCGGTCTCGTAGTCCCAGGTCTCGGGCATCCACTCGGGGGTGCTGCCAGTCTCAGAGAGCGCAGCGTCGTTGTTGGCGCACCCGGCCAGGGCGGCGGCGCCGGCAGCGCCGGCGGCAGCCAGGGCGGAGCCCTTCAAAAAAGAGCGGCGAGATACTTCCTCCATGTTTTCCTCCTTAATAAGGCTTGCTATGTCATCCGCCGGAGTGCGGATGATGCTGAGATGGGAATGGCCGCACTCGGACCCCGTAGGGGGAGGGATTGACGGGGTCCGGGCGGAACCGGAGTCAATTAAATGCGCCGGGCCTTACTCGTGGCAGGTGTTGCACTCGTAGACGTCCATGTGGTGGCAGCCCTTGCATGCCTTCTTTGCCGTGTCCTCGATGGTGTCGTCGGAATGCATGCTGTGACAGCTGCCGCAGTCGATGGTCGTATGATCTTCGTTCTCGGGCAGGGCGTGGGGGTTCACTACCGTGCCGTTGGCGTCGGTGAGGATGGCGCAGGCTTCAGTCTTGGCGGCCAGATCCTCCTGGCTGCCGTGGCAACCGCTGCTGAAGCAGGCGGTGGTATCGATGGTGGTCTTTTTCAGCCGTTTGGGCGTCTTGTCGCCGAACTGCACGCCATCGTGGGCGGTCGCCAGGCTGTCGATGTCGCTATGGCAGGTGGTGCACTCCTGCGTCGCATGGTTAGATGCGGGCATCGTCGCGTCGCCGAGCGAGTCGCCCTCGGTGCTGTGGCAGGTGGTGCAGTCGGCATCTGCGGAGAACGCGAAGTCCCCTGTCATTGCGGCGTTCTCGTCGGCTTCAGCCTGTGAGCCGCTGCCCGTTTCGCTGAGATCTGCCGTTTTCGGGGCGCAGCCGACAGTGCCCAGGGACATAAGTGCGATGACACCCGCGACAGCGGAGGCAAGAACGATCTTGCGCAGGGATACGTGAGCCATGCTCCTCTCCTTCCAAGTGGCTCCGGCGGCTCTCTCGTCGTCCCGCCGGATTGAATTCGATGGGCGGCATTGTGCGTCCTCGTCGCCGAAATGCCATCATCCAAAGCCGATGCTTCGCGGGAGGAGACAGATTATTTTGCTGCCAAGCCATCATCTGAAAAGGATGAAAGACCAGGTGGGATAAGGGATGACGAAGGACAGATTGTGGGTGGTTCTCGGCCTTGCCCTTGCTATACTGCCCTTGACCGCACATCGATACGGGAGGGTCGGCGATGGTAGGAATTACGAAGGACGATGGCGCGCTACCGTCTCAGGGGCTAGGAGGGGCTTCCGAGAAGAGCGGGCTTTTGGTGGTTCTCGGGTATATTGGCGCCCAAACGTGGCTTCCCATTGTCGGCGTGGTAGCCGATATGTATCGCGGGGGCGATCTGGCGCTGTCGGGGCTGAACCCCCTTCTCTTTTCTTATCTTGTTGTTTTGGGGACGACGGCGTGCGCAGCGTCTTTCGCGCGTTGGAGGGACGAATGGTCTCGAGGCGTCTTCGGGGCGTTTGCGGGCGCGTTGGCTGCCATCGCCGGCGCAGCGCTTCTGCTCGTTCCCGAACGGGGCGCCTCTGTGGCAGTTGCGGTTCTGCGCGTCGTGTCCGGCGCGCTGCTCGGCTTGGGCGGCGGTTTGCTCACCATGGTATGGAGCGAACGCTTTGGACGGCTGGATGCTCCGGCGCGCTCCCGGGTTTCGTTTCTCGTCTTACTCGCTGCCTGCCTGCTGGCGGCCTTCGCTCAGTCCATAGGCATCCACTGGTTGCTGTTTGCAGTGGTCGCCGTGTTCTCGGCGGTGTCCAGCGCCTTGTTCATGGTGTCGGCGTCTCGCGGTGAGGCTCCTGCTAAAACCTCTTCGCCAGTGACGCATCTGCAGGGGGCTTTTGTTCGCATTATCGCGTCCTATGGCCTGTTCGGCCTTGTCTTCGCCCTGATGATCACGCAGTTTCTCATTGCGCGTCACGGTCACGCCCTGTCGTGGACATGGCTTTTGAGCCTTTCGGGCGTCGTTATCTCCCTCGTGGTCGAGGTTGTGGCAAAAGCGCTGCTCAAACAGGGATTCAGCTGGCTGCTCCTTCTACGCTTTGCGGCCATACCGATACTTGTGGTTTTTTGCCCCTTCGATGCCGGAAGCGAATTCTCCCTGCGCTTTGCCATGGGGGCCTCGGCGGTGGCTCTGTGGGTGTACCTTTCCTTGGTGGTGGGAATCGCGGCGGAGGCGGCCGGGCAGATTCGCGTACCTTTTGCTATCGTGTGGGGTGTGGCTCTGGGCGCGCTTGCTCTGGGCGCGGCTTTGGGGTCGAGTTTGGCGCTTATGATGGAGAGCCTCGATCTCCAGGGCCACGTGAGCGTGACGGCCATCGCGGCCATGGTGCTTGCTGTTATCGCGTCGGATGTGGTGTTGACGCGCGGAAGTTTGGCGCGGGCCTACAAGAGGGCCGTAACTGCCGCAGGGGGCAAAGAGGCGGAGTCTGCTGACGGCGGTACGCCTTTCGATGAGCGGGTCGCGGCCGTGGCTGAGGTCTACGCGCTGACTGAGCGAGAGGCAGAGGTTCTGGGCATTCTGGCGCGCGGGCATGGGCTGGGTCGCGTTCAGGAGGTGCTTTTCATTGCCGAGGGAACCGCCATTACTCATCGTCGGCACATTTATCAGAAGCTCGATGTCCATTCCAAGGCCGAGCTCATCGATCTCGTCTCCGGCTTCGGAGATGATGGGATAGATGACGATTGAAGTCGGTTTAGATGACCGGGGGCGCTGGCCTTCATCGGTCGGGAGGGCCGACCAAGGTCGGCCCCTACGGGAAAAGCGCGTCAGTCCTCGTCGGCCTCTACGAGAAAGCGTGCCAGTCCTTGTCGGTCGGAAGTGCGTGGGGCTTCCTTGCCTGCACTTCCTGCGATTATGGACAAATTGTGCCGCTCGCCGGAGGGGATGGATACGCCCGGGTGCGTGGCGTTTGACACACAGCGGAAACCCTCGTAATATACCCCCTCGCGCCTCACAGAGGCGCTTGTTTTGTGCAGTGCAAGCCCGTGGAAAAAGGAAAGGAAAAGAGTCTTGCCTACAATTAACCAGCTGGTCCGCAAGGGCCGCAAGAAGACGGTCGACAAGTCGAAGACCCCGGCGCTCAAGGGCAACCCGCAGAAGCGCGGCGTGTGCACCCGCGTGTACACCACGACCCCCAAGAAGCCGAACTCCGCTCTTCGCAAGGTCTGCCGTGTGCGTCTCGTCAACGGTATGGAGGTCACGGCCTACATCCCCGGCGAGGGCCACAACCTCCAGGAGCACTCCATGGTGCTCATTCGCGGCGGCCGTGTAAGGGACCTTCCCGGTGTCCGTTACAAGGTCATCCGCGCGGCGCTCGACTGCGCTGCGGTGGACAACCGCAAGCAGGCCCGCAGCCGCTACGGCGCCAAGCGCCCGAAATAACGTTCGTTAAGCCGCGCGGGCCGGTAGAGTCTGGGTAAGGAGCCCCACCGACCTAATGGACGCCGAACCGGTGCCCCGAAGCGCGCAGAAGCAAAAGGAGTAACTACATGCCGCGTCGTGCAGCAGCAGTCCGCCGCGAAACGCAGCCGGACGCAAAGTTCAACAACCGTCTCGTCACGCAGCTCATCAACAAGGTTCTGCTTGACGGCAAGAAGTCCATCGCCGAGAACATCGTCTACGGCGCCTTCGACCTGGTTCAGGAGAAGACCGGCGAGGATCCGCTGACCGTGTTCAAGAAGGCCATGGACAACGTCCGCCCCACCCTCGAGTGCAAGCCGAAGCGCGTGGGCGGCGCCACTTACCAGGTGCCGATGGAAGTCAACTCCCGTCGTGCCACCACATTGGCGATCCGCTGGATCGTCGACTTCTCCCGCAAGCGCAAGGAGCACACCATGCGCGAGCGTCTCGCCAACGAGATCATCGACGCCTCCAACAACACGGGCGCCGCTGTGAAGAAGCGCGAGGACATGTACAAGATGGCCGAGGCTAACCGTGCGTTCTCGCACTATCGCTTCTAGGGCTGGTGAAGATGCATGGCTAAAATCGATCTGAAGGATACGCGCAACATCGGCATCATGGCCCACATCGATGCAGGCAAGACCACCACGACCGAGCGCATCCTCTACTACACGGGCAAGACTCATAAGATTGGCGAGGTGCACGACGGCGCTGCCACCATGGACTGGATGGTCCAGGAGCAGGAGCGCGGCGTGACCATCACCGCCGCAGCCACCACCTGCTTTTGGAAGTACCCCGGCGGCGCATCCGACGGCAAGGAATACCGCTTCCAGATCATCGACACCCCCGGCCACGTGGACTTCACGGCCGAGGTAGAGCGCTCCCTGCGCGTGCTCGACGGCACCGTCGCCGTATTCGATGCCGTTGCCGGCGTGCAGCCGCAGTCCGAGACGGTGTGGCGCCAGGCCGAGCGTTACGGCGTGCCCCGCATCGCCTTCATCAACAAGTACGACCGCGTGGGTGCCGACTTCTTCCATGCCATCCAGACCATGCGCGATCGTCTGGATGCGAAGGCCGTGGCCGCCCAGATTCCCATGGGTGCCGAGGACAATTTCTGGGGCATCGTTGACCTGGTGACCATGACCGCTTGGGACTTCAAAGCCGACGACAAGGGCATGACTTACCCCGAGCCCATGGCCGAGATCCCGGCCGAGTTCAAGGAAGATGCCGAGCTGTACCACCAGGAGCTGCTTGAGGCCGCCGCCGACTGCGACGACGACCTCATGGAGAAGGTCCTCATGGAGGAGGAAGTCTCCGTCGAGGAGCTGAAGGCCGCCATCCGCAAGGGCGTCATCGCCTGCAAGATCAACCCCGTGTTCGTGGGCTCCGCCTACAAGAACAAGGGCGTGCAGGAGCTGCTGGACGCCGTGGTCGACTACATGCCGTCCCCGGTGGACATCCCGCCGATCAAGGGCGTGAACCCCGAGACCGGCGAGGAAGAGGATCGTCCGGCCGATCCGAAGGCCCCGTTCTCTTCCTTGGCCTTCAAGATCATGACCGACCCCTACGTGGGCAAGCTCACCTACCTGCGCGTGTACTCCGGGCATCTGGACGCCGGCAGCTACGTGCTGAACGCCACGAAGGACAAGAAGGAGCGCATCGGCCGTCTTCTGCAGATGCACTCCAACCAGCGCGTCGACATCGACGCCGTGTCCGCTGGCGACATCGTCGCCGTCGTGGGCCTGAAGGACACCTCCACCGGCGACACCCTGTGCGCCGAGAACGCGCCGATCATCCTGGAGTCCATGGAGTTCGCCGATCCGGTTATCGACATCGCCGTGGAGCCCAAGACCAAGGCCGAGCAGGACAAGATGGCCATCGCGCTGCAGAAGCTCGCCGAGGAGGACCCGACCTTCCGCGTGTCCACCAACCACGAGACCGGCCAGACCATCATCGCCGGCATGGGCGAGTTGCACCTCGAGATCATCATCGACCGCCTGCTGCGCGAGTTCAAGGTCGAGGCCAACGTGGGCAAGCCCCAGGTTGCCTATCGCGAGCGTCCGGGTCACGAGGTCATGAACGCCGAGGGCAAGTTCGTCCGCCAGTCCGGCGGTCGAGGCCAGTACGGCCATGCGGTCATCAACATGTACCCGCAGGAGCCGGGAGCGGGCTACGAGTTCGTCAACAAGATCGTCGGCGGCGTGGTGCCCAAGGAGTACATCCCGTCCATTGACAAGGGCATCCAGGAGGCGCTGAACTCCGGCGTTCTGGCGGGCTATCCCGTCGAGGACGTGAAGGTCGAGCTCATCGACGGCTCCTACCACGATGTCGACTCCTCTGAGGCTGCCTTCAAGGTGGCCGGTTCCATGGCCATCAAGGACGCCCTGCGCAAGTCCAACCCGGTCATCTTGGAGCCGGTCATGGCCGTCGAGGTGGAGACTCCCGAGGAGTACACGGGCTTCGTCATGGGCGACATCCCGTCCCGCCGCGGCCTCATCCAGGGCCAGGAGCAGCGCGGGAGCGCCGTCGTCATCGAGGCGAAGGTGCCTCTGGGCAACATGTTCGGCTACGCGACCGACCTGCGTTCCGGTACGCAGGGCCGCGCCGTGTACACCATGCAGTTCGACTCCTACGAGCCGGTGCCCAAGTCCGTGCAGGACGAGATTATCAGCAAGGCCGGCGGCAACGCCTAAGGCGCCCTCAGAGAAACTTCTATTTGGAGGTAATGTAAGTGGCAAGTCAGAAGATTCGCATCCGTCTCAAGGGATACGATCATGAGATCGTGGATCAGTCCACGCGCCTCATCGTCGATACCGCCCAGAAGACGGGTGCCAAGGTTTCCGGTCCTATTCCGCTGCCGACGGAGCGCAACCTGTATTGCGTCATCCGTGGGCCCCATGTGAATAAGGACTCCCGCGAGCAGTTCGAGATGCGCACCCACAAGCGCCTGATCGACATCTTGGAGCCGACCCCCAACACGGTTGACTCCCTGATGCGTCTCGATCTCCCCGCTGGCGTTGACATCGAGATCAAGCTGTAAGGAGGTTTGGGCATGATTAACGCTATCTATGGCAAGAAGATCGGCATGACCCAGATCTTCGACGACCAGGACCGCATTGTCCCGGTCACCGTTATCCAGGCCGAGCCGAACACCGTGTGCCAGGTGAAGACTGTGGATACCGACGGCTACGAGGCCGTGCAGATGGGCTTCGGCTACATCAAGCCCCGCCGCGTGAACAAGCCCATGCAGGGCCACTTCGACAAGCAGGGCGCCGAGCCGAAGCGCTACCTGCGCGAGGTCCGCGTGGAGAACGCCGGCGAGTACAAGGTGGGCGACGAGCAGACCGTCGCGGCCTTCGCCGACGTGAAGAAGGTCGACGTCACGGGCACGTCCAAGGGCAAGGGCTTCGCGGGCGTCATGAAGCGCTACGGCTTTGCCGGCGGCCCGGGCGGCCACGGCGCGCACTTCCATCGCGCCCCCGGTTCCGTGGGCCAGTGCGCCACGCCGTCCCGCGTGTTCAAGGGCCTGCGTCTCCCGGGTCACATGGGCTGCGACACCGTCACTGTGAAGAACCTCGAGGTTGTTCGCATCGACGAGGAGCAGAACCTCATCCTGGTCAAGGGTGCGGTGCCCGGCGGCAAGAACGGCATCGTCCGCGTCCGCATGGCTTAATTGAAACGATCGGTAACAAGGAGTTACAGCAACTATGGCAACTATTGAGATTAAGGACGTGAAGGGCGCTGCCGCCGGCACGGTCGAGCTTTCCGACGCCGTGTTCGCCATCGAGCCGAACGTGCCTGTGATGCATCGCACCGTGAAGGCGCAGCAGGCATCCTGGCGCCAGGGCACCGCCAACACGCGCACCCGCGGCATGGTTCGCGGCGGCGGCAAGAAGCCGTGGCGTCAGAAGGGCACCGGCCGTGCCCGTCAGGGTACCATCCGCGCTCCCCAGTGGGTCGGCGGCGGTACCGTGTTCGGCCCCCACACCCGCAGCTACGACCAGAAGGTCAACAAGAAGGAGATCAAGCTGGCCATGCGCTCGGCTCTCTCCGCCAAGCTGGCCGACGGCGAGCTGTTCATTGTGAAGGACATGGACTTCGAGAAGCCCTGCACCAAGGATGCCGTGGCGCTCATCAAGGCGCTGGGGCTGGAGGGCAAGCGCATCTGCGTGGTCATCGGCAACGAGGACATCGAGGCCTTCCTCTCCTTCCGCAACATCCCCGAGGTGAACATTCTGCCGGTGGGCGATATCAACACCTACGAGCTGGTCGACAACAAGGCCCTCGTTATCGCCGAGCCGTGCCTGGCCCGCATTGAGGAGGTGCTTGCATAATGGAGAAGGATCCCCGCGACGTCATCATCCGCCCCGTCATCACGGAGCACAGCTACGACGCTATGGAGAACAACGTCTACACCTTCGAGGTGGCCAAGGACGCCAACAAGGTTGAGATTCGCCAGGCCATCGAGGCTATCTTCAACGTGAAGGTGGTCAAGGTGAACACCCTGAACGTGAAGTCGAAGCCGAAGCGCGTCCGCTACCAGGAGGGTCGCACCCGCACCTGGAAGAAGGCCATGGTCACTCTGGCCGAGGGCGAGACCATCGAGATCTTCGCTTCCTAGCTTCAAGCGCTCATCGCGCCAAGGGCCGAAAGCCCGAGAAACCCAGGCCGGCTCCCGCAAGGGGCCGGCCTTTTTGCTGCAATTGCAGCTTGATCTGCTTCAACGGGACTGGCCTGTGAGCTCACTGGAAGCACTTCGACTTCTCGCTAGCTTTGGCATGGCTGCATGCAAGGAGGCTTCTGAAAGCAGACGAGGCCTTGGATGCAAAAAGCACTAATTTCGGAAATAGATGGAAGTTTCGAGCGCCGAGAGCGCTGGATTCGGAAATAGATGCGAGTTTCGAGCACGAAAGAGCTGCATTGTGCCTAAAATGACGCTCTAAACTCGTAACTGTTTCCGGGGAGGGTCGCTTCAGCGCTCTAAACTCCCATTTATTTCCGAAAGATGCTGCTTTGCCGCTCAAAATTCCTGTCTATTTCCGGGGGGGGGTGTCTCAAGAGTCTGAGAACCAAGGGGATATGAGAAAGGCCCCGCAAACACGAGGGCTTGCGGGGCCGATGAGGTTTCCGCATCCAGGGTGTCGCGGGCGATGGCCTGGATGCGGGCGATGACGGCCTAGGCGCAGGCCATCTGAACGAGGGTTTCCAGAGAGACGCCCTCGACCTCGGCGTTGGCGATGGCGCCGCCGCCGGCAACGTTGGTAGCGCAGGAGCAGGCCATCACGTAGGAGGTCGCTTCCTCCTCGCCGGCCAGCTCGTCCACGGTGGTCGTGAACGAGGCGTTGGGGCCCGCCACGGTGACGGCCGCGGCCTTGACGGCCTCGCAGCCGTACGTGGGCAGCGACGCGCATAGCGTGGCGGCCGCCTTGCAGAAGACGCCGCTTATCTCGGCGTTGGAGGACACGGCGTCCTGCGTGTAGCTAAAGGTTCCCTCCACGGCGCGCGCCGGGGCCTCGGTGTCTGCGGCGTCTGCGGCAGCCAGGGTGGTCGCAGCGGCTGGAGCGGCTGCCGCGGGTTCGATGGTAGCGGCCTGGGCCACGCCGGCGCCTCCGGAGATGAGGGCCACCGCGCTCATCACGCCGCCGATGGTCCTAACAGTTTGAGATTTCATGGAATGTCACCGTTCCTTTCTATTCCTCGACGTTCACGAACAGCGTGACGGGCTTCTTCATCTGGACGCCGTTCACGTCTGTGGCCTGCAGCTTCACCTGGTACTTGCCCGCCTTGCTCGGCGTCCAATCCAGGGAATAGGTGACCCACTGGAACGGATCGAAGTCGGTGACCTGATCGGCGATCTTCACGTCTTGCCAGGTCTTGCCCATGTCGAAGCTGAAGTTGACGCTGGCCAGGTCTCCCACGACGCGGTTCCAACTGTACACGGCACCGGTCAGGGTCACCGGCTCGCCCACCTTGGCGGTGACACCGTCTTCCTGGAACCACATGCCGTTGATGGGATAGCTTGGGGAGGGCTCGTCGGATTCGGCCATCATCGGGCCCTGGAAGAACGCCTCGTCCTGGGTGAAGTCGATCGACTTGATGTGCTTCACCTGACGGGCGCCGGGGTTGCCCAGGGATACGAGGGTCATGGGGGCGCCGTCATCCTGGCTTAAGTCCTCGCCGTAGTACTTCAGGGCGATATAGGCGTTCTCGGTGTAGGTGCTCGCCTCCAGGTTCATGGGCGGGAAGGCCTGCCAGCCGTCGTAGCCCGTGGCGTTCACGGCGTTCACGCCGTCGGCCAAACCTCCGCACTGCTCGATGAGGTAGGCCACCGACACACCGGACATGGGGATGTTGGACACGAGCGAGCCGCCGCGGCCGTTGGTGGCGCAGGCGAGCGCCATGGTGAACTCGGTCTGGGGCATGGCAAGAAGTTCGGCCTTCGTGAACGAGCGGGGGTTCTTCACGCCGGTGAGGCTTACGGTGTTCTCCTCGCTGCACACGGCATCGAAGCTGAAGGGCTCGCCGTTCTTCTCGGTGACCTCGGGGCCCCAGTTGTTCACGATGAACACGTCGTCGTGATCGGTGACGGCCTGGTCGAGCTTGACATCGATGGCGGGCGCCTCGTCCTGGGTCATGCCGTTCACAAATCCGCCGAAGAAGCCGCGGGAGTCGACCCAAGCCTGCTCCATCTCGTTGCCGTCGATGTTCGGGTAGCCGCCCAGCGCCGGCTCATCGTAGAAGTCGTCCCACAGCACCAGCTGATAGTCGCCCTGGCCGCCGGCGGAGTTCATGGCATGGCAGCTCCAGCAGTTGCCGTTGGCCTCTTGGAAGACCTTGCTGCCATAGTGGGCCGCATGGATGAGGTCGCCCAGATACGGGCCGGTGAGCGCCGTATGGCCGCGATGGCACGGCTCGCAGTCCTGGTAGGTGAGGGCCTTGTCGTAGCCCACGTGGGTCAGGATGTGCTTGTAGCCGTCCTTCATGTTCATGACATCCCACAGATCCTCGTGGCACGCATTGCAGCCGCGGTTGCCCGCGTTCAGCATGTCGGTGGTGCTGAAGGTGTCGTTGAAGTTCCCAGAGGTCCTATCAGTGAAGTCCGGGTACATTGACGGCGCGGCCTCCTCCGTCGCCTCCGCATCTCCGCCCGTCGCGGCCATGCTCGTGGTGGCTTGGGGCGCGCACCCCCACAGCGCGAGCGCCAGGGCTGCTACGGCCGCCATCACGGCTACGGCCACGAGCAAGCGGGACGTGCCCTTGCTTTCTTGTGCTTTCATCCTCTTCTCCTTCCTTTCCGTTGAAGATGTTTGCCTTTCGCCGATCGGGGCGCATCAAGGGAGGCGTGGTGCGCCCCGATCGGCAAGCGTCACTTTAAATGCGGGCGGCCGATTGAAAATCAGCAACGTTTGTTGAGGTTGGTCAGCCATCTCAACAACTCTTGTTGATTTCAGGGAAATGCCAGATGATATGATTGAGTCGGCTGAATAGCGCTCGGCGAGGCGCCTCGAGGGTCGCAAGAGGTTGCGTCGGCGATGGCGGCCCGCGGGCGCTTCGTGTTGCGCTGGAAAGAGAGAACCGGTTGCGAGGGGTGGGGTTGAGGAACGTGGATGAGGCAGGGAAGACGACGGCCCGCGCGCTGAGGACATTCGAGGGGGCGCCGAAGGGCTATTGGTGGATCGTCGGGGCGCTCGTGGCGCTGGCGTCGGCCGCCATGCTTCTGCACGAATCGGGAAGCTGGATGCTCGATCTCGCGCCGCTGTGGGGCGCGTCGGTCAACATCCGCGCCTTCTCCTGCGACGCCCATTCGCTCGGACTCGTCTTCGGCTATGCGGTAACGCAGATCAATGGACGGAAGTTCGCCCGCCTGGTCGGCGACGGCCTGTTCTGGCTCATCTTCTTCATCGCGCAAGTGGGCAACGTCCTTCTGTTCTATGGCTGTCTTACGGTGCTGGACGCGCCCTTCGCCATCGTTGCCGTGCAGTTTGCTGGCGCCGCCTCGGGGGCATGGTTTTTCGTGGCCGCCAGCCAGGTGGCGTGCATGGTCGGCCCCGCGCTGTTCATGGGCACCATCGTGGCCGTGGTGGCGCTGACCACCCTCATCGTCCAGGGTCTGTTCAGCATGCTGGAGGCCACCTCGCCTCTGCTGGTCTCAGAGCTTCTGCATCTGGGGCTGGTGGTGGCAGCGGGGCTGTGCCTCGTGAAGGCCATGGCGCCGGGCTCCTGCTTTCCCGAGAGCTACCGTCGCTCGTTTGCGCCCATTCGCACCCGCGAGGACGGAGGAGGGGAGACGACGGAAGAAAAAAGGGGAAGTGCTTCCAGCGACCGACGGCCGGATGACCTCGCGCCCTCGCGCCGACGGGCGCCCCTGTGCGTCCGACTCTTCGTCATCGTCGGCTCCTACGGTATAGTGTTCGGCTTTCTCCACGTCATTCCGCTGGCGCTGCCCTTGGGCGTCGTGGCGCGGGTGGCCTCGTTTCTGGTGGGGGCTGTCGTCGCGCTTGCGCTCTTCATCGTTACGCTCCGTCGCGGGCGCCCCGTGGACGTGTCGCTCATTTGGAACCGCTTCTACCGCTTCGTGTTCCCCGTGGTCTGCGTGGCGGCGCTCTTGGGTCCTCTCACCAACAGCAGCGAGTTTCTGCCGGCTCTTATCATGCAGGCCTGCGCCCTCTACTACTTCGATGCGCTGCTCGCCATGGCCTGCTCGGTCATCGGCCAGGCCATTAACGCCGCTCCGTCCCAGGTGTTCGGACGGGCCTTCCTCATTCGATCGATCGGCTTTCTGCTCGGCAATCTCGTCGGCAGCACGGTGTACGAGCGCGTAGTGCTGGATGCCGCGGCCTTCTCCGTCATCGGCACGGCGGTGTTCGTCCTGCTTGTGCTCGTCACCTTCAACATGAACTCGGAGAAGTACGCCAAGACGGTTTGGGGCCTTCTGCCCCACGAGGATCCGCGCGGCCGCTACGAGCGCACCCGCGATGAGCGCTGCGCGGCTCTGGCGGATCAGTTCGGCCTGACCGAGCGCGAGGCCGAGGTGCTGCGCCTGCTCGCCCGCAACAAGCGTCCCCGCGAGATCAGCGACGTGCTGGTGGTGTCGGTGGCCACGGTGCGCTCGCACGTTCATGCCATTTACACGAAGACGGGCGTGCACTCGGCCGCCGAGCTGGTGAAGCTTGTAGAATGTCCCCAGGACAAAAACTAGAGAAGGGGATTGCCGTGGAAAAGGAGCGTGCGGAAGGCCTGGCGGCTCGTGCGGAGGAGGCCGTGGAAGGCGCGACGGCTCGGGTTGCTGCCGAGGGAGGCGACGGTGCCGCGGTCGTTAGCGACCCGGAGAAGTGCAACACCGTCACGTTCGTGGGGGCCGACGGGATGGAGCAGAGCTTCCCTCTGGACTTTTTGCTGGAGCGCGGCGCCATCGTGGCCAACCGCGTGAACGGCGAGGACATCATGAGCGTCATGGGCGCTACCAATCAGCTGTGGGTGCCGGGGCTGCCGGCCAAGTACTTCGTGCGCGACATCCGCGAGATCCGTTTCACCAATGAGGAGGTGCCCCCGGTCATCGGGCCGTTCGTCGACGACGGCCACGACTACACCAACCGCCCCAACGTGGCGGCGAAGGCGGAGTACGTGGGGCGCGTTGGCGAACCCATGGAGTTTTCCGGCTGGGCCCACGACTTCGACAAGCGCATCATCGCCGTGGAGTTCTCGCTCGATAACGGCGAGCATTGGACGCGCTACGATTTGGGCGACACCACGGCCGACCGCTGGGTGTCCTGGACCTTCGCCTGGACGCCCGAGGCCTCTGGCGCCTACCAGATGAAGGTGCGCTCGGTGAACGAGGACGGCGACGCGTCCCCTATCGCCGCCGTGCACACCTTCGAGGTGTTGTAAGACGCGAGCTGCGTTGATCTATGCTAACGAGGGGTATCTCTCGATGACGCGACTCGATCTTTCTGCAGGGCCGCAATAGGGCCGTAATATCCGCGCAGCGCGCAAACGGGCCCCGGAAGGGGGAGGCTTCCGGGGCCCGTAGGGGAGGGGTAAGGAAAGGTTTGGTGTGAGGCGCTCTAGGCGCAGGCCATCTGCACAAGGGTCTCCAGCGAGACGCCCTCGACCTCGGCGTTGGCGATGGCGCCGCCGCCGGCGACGTTGGTGGCGCAGGAGCAGGCCATCACGTAGGAGGCCGCCCCCTCCTCGCCGGCCAGCTCGTCCGCGGTGGCCGTGAACGAGGCGCCGGGGCCCGCCACGGTGATGGCCGCGGCCTTGGCGGTCTCGCAGCCGTAGGTGGGCAGCGACGCGCACAGCGTGGCCGCCGCCTTGCAGAACACCCCGCTGATCTCGGCGTTGGCGGTCACGGCGTCCTGATCGTAGCTGAAGGAGCCCTCCACGGTGCGTGCGCCGGGGGCCTCGGGGGCCGCGGAGTCCGAGGCAGCCGTGACGACCGGCATGGCCGGCGCGGGCGCGGCCGAATCTACCGTGGCGGCCTGGGCCACGCCGGCGCCCCCGGAGATGAGGGCCACGGCGCTCATCACGCCGCCGAGTGTCTTAATCGTTTGGGATTTCATGAACGTCACCGTCCCTTTCTTACTCGGAAACATGGACGAACAGAGGCACGGAGAAGGGCATCTCGTTGCCAAGGTCGTCCGTGGCTGCCATCTTGACCAAGTAGGTACCGGCCTTTGCGGGCGTCCAGTCCATGGAGAAGTTGACCCATTGGTAGGGATCGAAATCGGGCACTTCCTTGTCCACGTCGTACTCGACCCAGGAGGTTCCCATGTCGAAGCTGAACTTGATCGTATCCAGGTTGCCCCACATGCGGTTCCAGCTGTACATGGCACCCGTGAGATTCACCGGCTCGCCAACTTTGGCCTCGACGCCGTGCTCCTGGAACCACATGCCGTTGATGGCGTAGTTGGGGGTGGGCTCGTCCGATGCGCCCATGAGTGCGGCCGTGAACGGCTCGTCATCGTGCATGAAGTCGATTTGCTCGACGTGCTTGACCTGCCATGCGCCGATATTGCCAAGGGAGATGAGTACCATGGGGGCGCCGTCGTCTTTGGAGAGCTCCTCGCCGTAGTACTTGAGGGCGATGTAAGCATCTTTGGAATAGGTGCTGGCCTCTACGGGCATTGCGAAGGACTTCCAGCCGTCGGAGGCGGTGGCCACAACGGCGTTGCTGTCGTCGAGAAGGCCGCCGCACTGTTCGATGAGGTATTCCATGGAAACACCCGACATGGGGATGTTCGACACGAGCGAGCCGCCGCGTCCGTTGGTGCCGCAGGCCAAGGCCATGGAGAACTCGGTCTGGGGCATGGCGAGCAGCTCTTCTTTCGTCCACGTCTTCGGATTCTTCACGCCGGTGATCGTCAAGGTATTGTCCTCGCTGCACACTTCGTTGAAGTCGAAGGGCTCGCCGTTCTTCTCGGTCACTTCCTCGCCCCAGTTGTTCACGATGAAGACATCCTCATGATCGGTGACGTCTTGGGCGAAGCTGACGGATATGGTGGGGTTCTGCTCGGTGTCCATGCGATTGTTGAATCCTATGGCATCGCTGGAATCCTTGCCACGAACGCTCAGCCAGTAGCGGGTGGTCTCGTCGTTGGCGATGTTGGGGTAGCCGCCCAGCGCCGGGCTGTCGTAGAAGTCGTCCCAGAGCATGAACTGGTAGTCGCCTTGGGAGCCGGCGGAATCCATGGCGTGGCAGCTCCAGCAGTTGCCGTTGGCCTCGACAAACTGCTCGCTGCCGTAATGGGCGGCATGCAGCAAGTCGCCGAGGTAGGGCCCGGTGAGCGTCGTGTGACCGCGATGGCATGGCTCGCAGTCCTGGTAGGTGAGCGCCTTGTCGTAGCCCACGTGGGTCAGGATGTGGTTGTAGCCCTCCTTCGTGTTCATGATGTCCCACAGATCCTCGTGGCACGAGTTGCATCCGCGGTTGCCGGCGTTCAGAAGCTCGGTAGTCTGATAGGTGTCGTTGAAGAGCCCCGAGCTCTTCTCGGTAAAGTCGGGGTACAATCCGACTACTGCCTCCTCGCTCGCCGCTGCTTCTTCGGCGCCTCCTGTGCTGCTGAGCTCGGCATGGGGCGCGCAGCCCCAAAGGGCCAGGGCGAGGCCGATGACGGCCGCCATGACGCCGAGGGCTGCGAGCAGGTGCCTGCGTCGCTGGTTTGCTGTCGTGTCCATCCTCTTCTCCTTCCTTGTTAGGAACCAACTCTGTCCGCCTTCGCCTGGCTGCTTGGTGGCGCAGCTGCGGGAGGCGGTGCTTAAAAGTCTAGGGAGAGGGCGCCCTCGCCGTGATCGCCAAAGAATGCGGAGATGGCAAAATCTCCTCCTCAATTTTTGAGGATATCGAGAAAAGCCTGATGAGAGCCTATGCCTGAGCCGTATTTTCGCTGGGGTTGTGTGGTAGTCTCCTCTTGTGCGATAGGGCTCGAATGCGCTGGTGACGAGGAGGGCGAGGGTTGTGGAAGCTTTGTTGGGAAAGGCGGAAGAGCGCAAGAGCGGGAAATCGTCAGCGTCGCGCCCCAAGGGCTATTGGGCCGCCTTCGGCGCTTGTGTCCTGCTCGTCTCGTCGGCCCAGCTGCTGCACGAGTCGGCGAGCTGGTCTCTGGACTACGGCACGGTGCTCGGGACGTTCATCAATCTGCGCGCCCAGTCATGCAACGCCCACGCCGTCGGACTCATCTTGGGCTACGCTTTGGCTCAGATGCGCCCCGACCGACTGAGGGCTATCGCTCTGAACGACCGCTTCTGGGTGTTTTTCTTCGCGCTGCAGACGGCCAATGTCATGGCGTTCTATTGGTCGGTGGGGACCTCCAATGTGATGACTATGATAATTGTGCAGGTGGCGGGGGCTGCTTCGGGTGCCTTCTTCTTCGCGCTGAGCTGTCAGGCGACTGCCGGAGTGGGCGCGCGAGTGTTCCTCGCGACCGTCGTAGCGCTTGTGGCTCTTACTACGCTCACGGTCCAAGGACTGTTCAGCATCTTGGAGGCCGGTGCCCCGGCTTTGGTTTCCGAAATACTCCATATGGCGCTTGTTGCCGGATCTGCCGCCTGTTTTGTTCGGGCTATGGGGGCGGGTGCCTGCTTGCGAGTGCAATTCGAACGCGAGCCCTATGCTCCGATGGGAGCGCCGCGACGCAGGGGGGAATCGCAGGGTCGTCATCGTGGAGCGCCCTCTTTCGCCCTGTTCCTCATCATAGGCGCCTACGGGGCAGTGTTCGGATTCCTCCACGTGGTACCTCTAGCTCTGTCCCTAGATGTCTCGAGCCGTGTCACGGCGTTCCTCTTCGGTGCGGTAGCGGCCCTCGGGCTGTTCTCGGCGACGCTTCGGCAAAGTGACGGCACTGATGTGGTGCGTCTCTGGAACCGTTTCTATCAATACGTTTTCCCCATCGTCACGGTGGCGGCTCTCCTCGGTCCTCTTACCATGGACACGGAGTTTCTTCCGCTTCTCATTTTGCAGGCGTGCGCCCTGTACTATTTCGATGTTCTGCTCGCCGTTGCGAGCTATACCATTGCTCGTGTCATCAAAGCCTCTCCGACGCAAGTGTTCGCCCGCGCGTTTCTCGTCAAGTCAGCGGGATTCTTTCTGGGGTGCTTAGTGGGATTCGGTGTGCATGAGAGCGTCGTTCTCGACGAGACCGCTTTCAGCGTCATCGGTGCTGCCATCTTCGTGATACTGTCCCTGGTCACTTTCCACACCAATTCGGAGAAGTTTGCCAAAACGGTTTGGGGCCTTCTTCCTCACGAGGACGCCCATGGAAAGTTGGCGAGCCGGCGGGCGGAGTGCTGCCGCCGTCTGGCCCGATCTTCTGGCTTGACCGACCGTGAGGCGGAGATACTCGAGTACCTAGTCGCAGGAAAGAGGCCGAAGGAAATCAGTGAAATGTTGGTGGTGTCCATCACCACGGTGCGGTCTCATGTGCGAGCTATTTACGCGAAGACCGGGGTTCACTCCCATGGCGAGTTGATGCACCTTCTGGACGAAAAGTAGGTGTGGAGGGTATTTGCGGGGGTGCCCTCTTGGTTCCTTATCGTGTATCTTAAGGATCGAGAGAAAAGCGCCCGGGCGGGGCGCCGGGTGTTGGGAGGAACCATGGCCTTCGTGGAATTCGCCGACGTGAGCAAGATCTACCAGATGGGCGAGGTGGAAGTGGCCGCCGTGCGCGACATGAGCTTCACTATCGAGCGGGGCGAGTTCGTGGTCATCGTGGGGCCCTCCGGCGCCGGCAAGACGACGCTTTTGAACATGCTCGGCGGCATGGACTCGGCCACCTCCGGCACCATCACGCTGGACGGCGCGCGCGTCAGCTCCTTCAACCGCAAGCAGCTCACCCAGTACCGCCGCCACGATATCGGCTTCGTCTTCCAGTTCTACAACTTGGTGCAGAATCTGACGGCCCGCGAGAACGTGGAGCTGGCAAGCCAGATCTGCCGCGACCCCCTTGATGCCGACGAGGTGCTGGCAGCGGTGGGCCTGGCCGACCGGGTGCGCAACTTCCCCGGGCAGCTGTCCGGCGGCGAGCAGCAGCGCGTCGCCATCGCCCGCGCCTTGGCGAAGAACCCCAAGCTCCTTTTGTGCGACGAGCCCACCGGTGCTCTGGACTACGAGACGGGCAAGGCCATCCTGAAGCTTCTGCAGGACACCTGCCGCGACACGGGGCGCACGGTCGTGGTCGTCACCCACAACAGCGCGTTCACCGCCATCGCCGACCGTGTCATCCACGTGCGCGAGGGCTCCGTGGCCGCCGTGGAGCTGAACGAGGCGCCCCTTTCCGCTGACGTGCTGGAGTGGTAGCGTGAAGGCGTTCAACAAAGATATTGTCCGCTCCATCCGCCACTCGCTCGGGCGCTTTGTCGCCATTGCCGCCATCGTGGCGCTGGGCTGCGGCTTCTACGCCGGGCTGCGCATGACGGCGCCGGATATGAAGCTGGCGGCCGACGCCTACTACGACAGCACCGATCTCATGGACATCCGCGTCGTCTCTACCTTGGGTCTCACGGATGAGGACATCGAGGCCCTGCGCGATGTGCCTGGCGTCTCGGGCGTGGAGGCGGCCTATTCCGCCGATGTGCTGGCCACCCTGAACGACGAGCAGTACGTGATGCGCGTGCACTCGCTGTCGCCTTCGGCGGCGACGGCGGTGAAGACGGACGCGGGCGCCATCTCCTCCGATGACGCGAATTATCTCAACCGGCTCGATCTGGTGGAAGGCCGTTGGCCCACCTCGGCCAACGAGTGCGTCATCTTCAACGACCGCGTTATGAGCGGCCCCTCCTCGTTGGGGGACACGGTGACGGTTGATCCGTCGGTGGGCAACGTGCAGGACACGCTGGCGGAAACCGAGTTCACCGTGGTGGGACGCGTGCACTCGCCGCTCTACGTCAGCTCGACGTCCATGGGCACCTCCACCATCGGCTCGGGCACCATCGAGCAGTTCATGTACGTGCTGCCGGAGGCCTTCGATGCGGACATGCCCTACGTGGAGGCCTACGTCTCCGTGGAAGGGGCGGCAGAGCTTCCCGCCGACAGCGATGCCTACGACGATCGCGTGGCCGGCGTTGTGGCCGCCATCGAGGGCATCGCGCCGGCTCGGGAACAGGCCCGGGTGGATGGCCTGAAGGCCGAGGCCCAGGCCGATTTGGATGAGGCGCGAGCGGAATACGAGAAAGAGGAGGCCCGCGCGAAGACCGAGCTCGCCGATGCCCGCGCCGAGTTGGATGCGGCCAAGGAGGAGCTGGACGAGGGCCAGCGCAAGCTGGATGCAGCCGCTTCCACGCTTTCTGCGAGCGAGAAGAAGATCAAGGACGGCGAGAAGGAGTACGCCCAGGGCACGGCATCGCTTTCCAAGCGCAAGGCCGACGCCGAGGCGCAGTTCGCCGAGGCCGAGCAGCAGATCGCCGCCAATGAGGCGAACCTCGCCGAGGCCAATGCGGCATTGCCGACGCTGCAGGACGCCCTGGCCCAGGCCGAGGCCGCCTTGCAGGTGCCGAACCTTCCCGCCGAGCAGCGCGCGGAGCTTGAGGCGACCCGCGCCGACCTGGAGCAGAAGATCGCCGACATTGCGGCTGCGGCGACGGCCTTGGAGGAGGCGAAGACGCAGCTGGCGCAAGAGCGCGCCTCCGCCGACGCGCAGATCGCCGCGGCTCAGGCTCAGCTCGATCAGGCCAAGACGAGCGTCGAGGAGGGCAAAAAGCAGCTCGAGGAGGGTAAGGTCGAATACGAACAGGCCAAAGCCGACTTGGAGGCGGGTCGGGCCGAGTACGAGCAGGGCGTGGCCGACTACGACGCCGCCGCGGCCGAGGCCAACGAGGAGCTGGACAAAGCGGAGCAGGAACTCGCCGACGCCCAGAAGGAGATCGACGACATCGAGCCGCCGGATTGGCTCGTCATGGACCGCACGAAGAACTTCGGCGTGGTGAGCTTCGCCTCCGATGCCGATCGCATCGACGCCATCGCGTCGTTCTTCCCCTTCATTTTCTTCCTCGTGGCGGCGCTCGTGGCCCTTACCACCATGACCCGCATGGTGGAGGAGGAGCGCATGCTCATCGGCACCTTCAAGGCGCTCGGCTACTCGCGGGCGCGCATCACGTCGAAGTACCTCATCTACGCCGCCCTGGCCGCAGGGCTCGGCAGCGTTCTCGGCATCGCGGTGCTCTCCCAGGTGCTGCCCTGGGTCATCATGGAGGCCTACTCCATCGTCTACTACGTGCCCCGCGCCGCCATGCCCATCGACTGGCCCATCGCGCTCGCCGCGGCCGGACTCGGCATCGGCATCACGCTCTTGGCCACCTGGGCTGCCGCCGCGGCCACCCTGCGCGAGACTCCGGCCGCCCTCATGCAGCCGCCGGCGCCCAAGGCCGGCAAGCGCATTCTGCTGGAGCGCGTCGGGCCCCTGTGGCGCCGCCTCTCGTTCTCGTGGAAGGTGACGTTCCGCAACATCTTCCGCTACAAGCGTCGTCTCGTCATGACGTGCGTGGGCATCGCCGGCTGCACGGCGCTTCTGCTGACGGGCCTGGGGCTGCAGAATTCCATCAACGACATCATCGACGTGCAGTACGGCGAGCTGGTGGACTACAACGTCGTCATCTCCGAGAAGGACGATGCTGCAGATGACGAGCGCGAGGCTGCCGCCGCTCTTCTGGACGACGCTGAGAAGCTGCCCGTGGCCGTCCGCGCCACCGAGACCTCCATGATCGCCCAGGGCGCCGACGGCACCGAGGCCATGACCACCATCGTGGCGCCGTCCGACCCCGAGGCGTTCAAGGAGCTGTGGCACTTCCGCACTCGCGAGGGCCACGATGAGGTGGGGCTGACCGATGCCGGCGCCATCGTCACCGAGAAGCTGGCGACCAAGCTGGGACTTTCGGTGGGCGACGCCATCGTGTTCGCCGAGCAGGACGATTTGGGCAACGCCACGGCGACGACCTATTCCGTGCCCGTGACGGGCATCATCGAGAACTATATCGGCGATTATGCCTTCATGACGCCGGAGACCTACGCGCGCACCTTCGGGGAGGAGCCGGACAACCTCACGGTGTACGCCCGGGCCACCACCGACGAGGGGGAGCGCTCTGCGCTCTCCGAAGCCCTGCGCGCTACGGGGGCGGTGGACACCGTGGCCTTCAACGACGAGGTCATCGACTCTTACAAGCAGATGCTGCGCTCGGTGAACATGGTCGTGGTGGTGCTTGTGGTGGCGGCGGCCGCGCTCGCGTTCATCGTGCTGTACAACCTGACGAACATCAACATCACCGAGCGGGCCCGGGAAATCGCCACGTTGAAGGTGCTCGGCTTCACGCCCCGCGAGGTGAACGCCTACATCTTCCGAGAGATCGTGCTTCTGGCTATGCTGGGCGCGCTTGTGGGCCTGGGCCTCGGCGTGGTGCTGGAGGGCTTCGTCGTGGTGACGGCGGAGGTGGATCAGGTCATGTTCGGGCGCACCATTCATTGGGACAGCTTCGCCATCGCCTTCGTTCTCACCATGGTGTTCACCGCCGTCGTCATGCTCGTCATGCGCCCCAAGCTCGCCCATATCGACATGGTGGAGAGCCTGAAGTCCAACGAGTAGGAAGAACCGGGGCGCTATTTCGAAGGCGAGTCGCCTTTCGCGTTCAAAAGATCATGGATTCAAAGACTTAAGGCCCGATGGAGCAAGGGAGGGACGCATAGCTCGGTGAGCCTGGCCATGTCCGCCGGTGGCGCGTCGCAGCCCTCTTTGAGCCAGCGGCTGAATGCGGCGCGTTCTACCGAGGCGCACATCCAGGCGTAGTAACAGTACTCGTCGGTGAACGCCAATTCGCGGTTTTCAAAGGTTTCTCGGAAGGCGGCGATACGGTTCTCGGCCACCGCGGCTGCACCCTCGTCACTGAACTTGCTTTGCGATGAGTTGGCGAAGAGAAGCCTTTGGCGCTCCATGAGCGTGTACCAGCGCTCGTAACCCTTGCGCCATGAAAGCGTCCGTCCTATGAGGTCGAGCGTAAACGTGTCGCAATGGAGGGCATACCATGAGCCAATAGCGTACTTCGACTCGAAGTAGCTGTAGAACGTCTGCCTTGAAATGCCGGCACGGCGACATATCTCGGTAACTGACAGAGCGCGAATCGGTTCGGTGACAGCCTCCACCACGCGCATACGTACATCGAATCCCCGGGGTTTCTCGATGTAGTGTACTTCCATAAAAAGCCCTCCTTTTCCCGCATGATACCCACGAAAGCGTGAACTTGTCCAGGCGATCTTGACGGTTTGCGCCTTTTGTAAGGAGGTTCCTGACGGGTTGGGAAAACTGCCCGCTGACAGCGAGTCGATGAATTTGCCATGCTCTTCTCGTTCCGAATCATCTGAGGAGAGAGGAAAGGGAGTGGCAATGGACGACAACATGTTCGTTGGCGATTCGACTGCCTGTTCGCGACGTTCGTTCTTGAAGGGGGTCGGCGCCACGGCCGGCTTCACCCTCTTGGCGGGCGCGGGATTGGGAGCGACGGGGTGCGCCCCGCAGGAAGATGGCGCCAACTTGGCTGAAACGGGGCATACGGTTGTGACGCCCCAGGGCACCTACGAGGTGTACGAGACCGATATGCTCGTGTGCGGTTGCGGCTATGCCGGTATGTCGGCGGCGGCGAATGCCGCAAAGAGCGGCTTGAATGTTACGGTGGTCGAGAAGGGTCCGTTCGGCTCTGGCGGCGTGGCGGGCATGAACTTCGACTTCCTCACTACCTGGATCTACGATCCGAACTTCTATCAATTCGATTCCCAGATCGGGCCCGTGCTGAACCAAGAAGTGAATCTTGCCGCGCGCCGGTACGCAGAGGAGCGCAATGGGGCGAACCCCGCCTGCTCCGGCCAAGGTCAGCAGCTCGATCTCGAAGTTCTCAACAAAGGCCAGATGTTCCCCGAGCGCAACGAGGACGGAAGCTATCATATCTTCTCCGATATCGAGGCGGCCAAGATCTACATGGTCGAAGGCTCTTTTCCCCGCCATGAGACCGACCGTCTGACGGCGTCGCCGTGGCTGACCATCGCCGATCAGACCATGCTCACCGATCTTATCGTCAAAGACGGCGTGTGCCAGGGTGCCATGGGCATCCATTTGCCCACGGGGGCTTTCCGAGTGTTTCGCGCCAAGGCCACGGTGATGGCCACGGGCGGTACATGCTGGATCAACGGGTGGAACACCGTGGCGCCGCAGTCGGGCAGCGTGCCTGACAACACCTCCGACTTGGAGATGTCGGCCTTTCGCCATGGCGCCCTCATCGTGGATTCCGAATGGACTGATTACGACCTTATCACCGTCTATCCCACGGGCATCTCCTGCGGATACCCCGCCGGCCTGGGCGCCGATAGTATGTCGGTGGGTTACATCAAGGACCGCAACGGAGATTTGTTCCTTGTGGACGAGGACGATCCCCTGAAGTACCAGAAGAGCCGCTCTCTGTTCCTGCAGACCGTGGGTCAGTGCATTGCCGACGGTCGCGGGTCAGATGCCGGCGGAGTCTACGTGGACTACTCGACCGAGGAAGCGCGCAGCCACATCCGCTACTTCTATCGCCGCAACATCGATCTGTTCCGCGATACGTTCGGCATCGACCCCACGAGCGACCTTATCGAGTGCGGTCTCGAGATGATTGAGCATCAGGGCAGCATCCTCACGGACGAGAAGGCCATGAGCCGCGAGTTCGCCGGCCTGTTCTGCGCTCGCGGCGGCGGTATGACCGGTGCGGCCGGAAGCCCCGGCGTGAGCCACAACTACCTGTACGGCAACTACGCCGCCCACTGCGCGGCCGAATACGCGAAGACCGCCGAGTTGGGAGAGCTCGACTTTGCCCTGATCGAGGCCGAGCGCGAGCGTCTTGAGGCCATTCGCACCAACGCGGCTGAGGGCGATCTGCGTCCCGTGGCCATTCGACGGGCCATTCAGAAGGCGGCCGGCTCCGCCATGGGCATCATTCGCACCACCGAGGCTCTGGAGGCGGCTCGCGACGAGCTGGCGCGCATCCGTCGGGAGGATCTGCCCCGCCAGGCCGTGGGCAGCCCCTCCTTGGCCTACAACATGGAGTGGAAAGAGGCCATCGAGAACTACAACTTGCTCACCATTGCCGAGCTTTCGGTGCTCGCCTCGCTGACGCGCGAGGAGAGCCGCGGCAGCTACCTGCGCCCCGAATTCCCCGAGCCGAGCGACGATTGGGCATGCTCGCTGGCCATCGGCGGCACCGAGGGCAGCTACGAGACGGAAAAGGTTGAGATGCCTGTCGTCGACTGGGAGTCTATCGACTGGACGCAGACGGCTTAGGCCTGAAGGAGGTTTTCATGAAAATTACCGTTACGCGCTTCGATCCGTCCCAAGACGCCGCGCCCTACGACCAGACATTCGAGGTGCCCTTCACTGACAAGATGACGGCGCTTGAGGCGCTCATGTACATCTACGAGAACGAAGAGCCTATTGCCTTCGATTACGCCTGCCACGGTCGCAGCTGCGGACGGTGCGCCATGATGGTGGACGGCGAGCCCAAGCTGGCGTGCATCACGCCTTTGACCGACATGGCTCACGATATCGCGCCGCTTGAGGGCTATCCGGTGCTGCACGATCTCATCGTCGACAAAACGCAGCGCCACTTGGCGACCTCGGCACGGTACAACCGCGTGCGCTTCGACGACCTCAACCGCGACGAGATCAACCAGTTCGATATGGAGTCCCAGGAGAAGGTGTACTCCATTGAGTGGTGCACTCGCTGCGGACGGTGCAGCTCGGTTTGCCCCGCCATGCAGACGAGCGCGGACTACGTGGGGCCCATGACGATGCTCGCCACGGCCTACCGGTACTATGATCCCTACGATCAGGCCGATCGCGTGGTGCAGGCCGTTCAAGACGGATTGTACCGGTGCATCCTGTGCGGCCAATGCACCGAGGTCTGCGACTCGCCGGAAATCGATCATCTGACCTATTGGAACGACCTGCGCGCGGCGGCGGAGCAGCGCGGCTTGAAGCCCCGTTACGCCAAATAGGCTTGTCTCTATGAGCGCGTGCTGCTCAGAATTCCGATAAGCCCAAGATAATGCGCCCCTGGATTCATCTTCGGGGGCGCTGTCTTTTGTCTCGCAATGCGAAACGGGCGTTTCTGGACCTGTTAGGTTCGGATCGTCCTCAGAATTTGCTGCCGCAGACTGCCTTGCGCAGCGCGGGCGGAACCAGCCCGCAAACAAGCCGCGCCATATCCTCGGGTGCCCGCTCCATTCCGCTGTCGATCCAGGTGGCGAAGGCCTTGTTGAAGCAGTTCGCGTACATTTCCGCGTAGAAGCGCAAGTCACCGTCTACGATACCGCCGTTGAGGGCGATGGTCTCACAGAAGATGTCTGCCCGTCGCGCGTCCGCTCGGTGCCGACTCGAGCGCGACTCCTTGCTCGAGGTGAAATGCCGCAGCGTCTCGCGCTCGTCGTGCAGAAGGCTGAAGAAGTCCGAGAAGCCCTCCTCCCAAGTGAGTGACCGTCCGATTTCGGAGATGGTGGACCGATCGCATTCCGTGGCGAACCAGTAGGGAATATCGAACTTCGAATCGAAGTATCGGTAGAACAGTTGGCGTGACACATCGGCTTTGGCACAGATGGCTGCGCAAGTGAGCTCGTCGATGGGACGATCGACGGCATGCATAATGCGCAGCCGTGTTTCCACTTGCTTTGAGAGGGGGAATACTTGTCGTCTCATGAGACCGTCCCATCAGGTGTCGTCGGTCTGCGGTCGAGCTTGTTGACATAGGGCATCGATTGTCAACAAATGCTTTACCACCAGGTCGTTTAAGCAATTTCATGTTACCACACTTGCGACTTTGCACACTTACAAACCAGGTGTCAGAGCTCCAGAATATGAAGGCAGCAAGGCGCTGAGAGAGAGGGTGCCAAATCATCGAGAAAGGGGTACGGTAATGGCAACTCACGAATACGATGCAGTCATCATCGGATCGGGTCACAACGGTCTGATCGTTGGCAATTATCTTGCTATGGCGGGTCTGAGCGTATGCGTGCTGGAGGCCAACGACATGATCGGCGGATGCACCACCACGGTCGAGTGCACGCTTCCGGGATTCAAGCACGACATCGGTTCGGTGGCGCTTGGGGCCATCCAGTCGAATCCTGTCTACGCCAATGACGAGCTGGGCATCCGCGAGAAGTACGGTTTTGAATTCATCGACACGAAGAAGAACGGTGCCACCCTCTATCCCGATGGCACCGGTGTCGTGGAGGATGGCGACTTGGCCCACGAGCTCGCGCAGATCGCCGCTTATTCGCCCGAAGACGCCCAGGCTTACGGACAGTTCATCCAGGAGAAGGCCCGGCTGCTGCCCCTGATTTCCACAGGTATGTCCACTTGTCCTCCTCCGATGGGGCTGTTCGTCAACCAGCTGAACTCCACGCCCGAAGGACGCGACCTGTTCAAATCCATGTCCATGTCCGCCCTGCAGATGGCTCGCCAGTGGTTCAAGCATCCCAAGACGATCTCCCATGTGCTGAAGATCTCCACGGAGGTTATGGTGACGCCGGAAGATGCCGGCAGCGCCATGTGGATGATGTTCGTGACCGTGGGCAACGCCTTCCGTTCGGGCTCGCTGCCTAAGGGTGGCTCCATCGCCCTTCCCAATGCCCTGGCCGCAGCCCTGAAGGATCGTGGCGGTGAGATCATTCTTAACAAGAAGGTTGTCAAGATCAATGTGGAGGATGGTCGCGCGGTGAGCGTGGAGACGGCCGATGGCGATACCTATGTCGGTACCAAGGCCATTATTTCCAACGTGGACGCTCGCCGCGTCTTCCTCGAGATGGTGGACGGCTACGAGCTCGACCCCAAATTCAAGCGCGATCTCGAGCAGATTATCCCGGCTCCCATGTCCGGGGTGATGCAGGCGGTGGCCATCGACGATGCACCCCACTACAAGGCCGGTCCCGAGTTCGATGACGCCGTCGTTGTAGAGCCTATCCCCGAGAACTTCCAAGATCTGCTCGATGGCTATCGCGCCATGGTGGAGGGTCGCCTGCCTGAGAAGCGGTCGCTTTGCCCCGAGTCGCTCGTGCCGTCGCTGTTCGATCCGGAGCGGGCGCCGGAGGGCAAGCACGTACTGTATCTGTGGCAGCTCGCCCCGGCCGGTGTGGGCGAGGAGGGGATGGATTGGTGGAAGAACCATCCCGAGGAGGTCGAGCAGTTCGCGCGTGACATCCGCGAGCACTTCTTCAGCTACACCAACAACCTCAGCGAGGATAACGTGCTCGCCTACAAGGTGTTCACGCCCGACTTCTACAGTGAGTGGAACGACAACATCATCGACGGCAATATCACAGGTCCCGGTGCCTATCTCTTCCAGAGCTACGCCTATCGACCGTTGCCGGAGATTGGCCAATTCCGCACGATGATCGACGGTCTGTATCTGACGGGTATGGGTACGCACCCGGGCGGCGCGGTCACCGGCGGCGGCCGCGGCACCGCCCAGATCATCCTCGACGATTTGGGCTTCGACTGGGACGACGTTCTCGACAACAAGTAGGGAATGGCCAGCATTCTGAGATAAGGTTCCATAGCCGCGGGGGATGTTGCCCCGTGGCTATGGAGAGCGATGAAAGAGGAACGATCTATGACAGCGATTCTTAATTCTCTCGTCACCGTGCTGGGGGCGTGGCTCGTCGTGTCTCCGTATTTGCTGGGGACGCGGGGTGTGGCCCTGGCTATCGCGATTGCGGCGGGGGCGATAGCTCTCGTCCTGTCTATCGTTGCCATCAAGCAGGAGGCTTATAAGCCTACGCTCGACTACGTGCTTTGTGCCCTGGGAATCGCGCTTGCACTGTGGGGCATTGTCGGCTGGATTGCGGGCCTGGGGGCCGGTTTGAGCGAGATCATCGTCGGTGCGCTTGTTGCGGCCCTCTCGTTCGGCGCAACACGTTTCGCCCATACCTACGCGGGTGCGTCGTTCTACGATCGCGGGGGAGCGCCTATGGTGGACGTTCAGAGCCTGCGCATGAAAGACGGTACCATCCTCATGAAGGCTTTGCTGTTGCAGTCGATGCCGTCGACGGTCTATATCAAGCCCGAGGAGGTCTGGAAAGTTCTCACGATGGTTCCCTTCGACTTGATTAAGCAGATGCCCGTCTTCTTGTATCAAGGGTACAAGGCCTGTAAGAGCAAGGGCGATGCGGCAAAGGGGATGGAGGGCAACTAGCTCTGTTGTCGTAACGGGCGCTGCGATGGGCGGCGGCAGGACGTTGGTCTTGCCGCCGCCCTTTCGTTTTCGCTCTCTTCGCATCGCTGCTCCGCTATTTTGTGGGCTTCGCGGTGTGCACGGATCGCGCGGTGCGGCCTGTGCTACCATAGCGCCCAAACCTTTGAGGGCCGGCGCAGGGTCGGCCCCCGTTCATGAAGAAGGAGAAGCGAACCGTGAAAGTAACCGAGAAGAAGCTCGCCGACGGCGTCATCAAGCTCGATTGCGAGGCGACGGCCATCGAGGTTAACAACGCGCTCAAGGAGGCCGCCGAGGCCTTCGCCGTGCAGATGGGCGTGCGTCCCGCACCGGGCAAGTCCATCGAGGAACTGGCGAAGGAACAGCTCGGCATCGCCGATTTGGACAAGATCGTCGAGCCCAACGCCATCGAGGTGCTCGTGCCTCGGGCGCTCGATCGCCGCAACCTCGTGCCGGCGTTCCCTCCCAAGGCCACGCCCACGGTGAAGTTCGAGCGCGGCAAGAAGTTCACGTTCACCCTGAACGTCACGGTGAAGCCCACCTACGAGCTGACCTCCTACGAGCCGGTGGAGATCACGGTGCCCCCCTTCACCTTCGACGAGACTCCCATCAACCAGCAGTTGGAGGAGATTGCCAAGAACTCCGTCACCTACGTGGTGGCCGACGCCAAGCCGCTTGCGGCGGGGGACGCCTGCTCCATCGCCATGAAGTGCTTCGACGACGGCGAGGAGATCAAGGCGCTCACCTGCGAGGACCGCACCTACCTCATGGGCCGGGGCTACATGCCCGAGGGATTCGATGAGGCGCTCATCGGCATGGAGCCGGGCCAGACCAAGGAGTTCACCTTCGAGGCCCCCTTGGGCACCGAGAACGGGGAAGTGGTGAACAAGCCCATTTCCTGCACGGTGACCGTGAAGGAGATCCAGCAGGAGGTCGTGCCGGTCATCGACGATGCCTGGATGAAGGCGAACATGCCCATGTTCGCGAGCAAGGAGGCCCTGGTGGCCGATATGCGCCGCGTCTTCGAGGCCCAGCAGCGCGAGGCCTACGAGGGCTACGTGCAGCAGATGGCCGTGGGCCAGCTCACGCGCCGCTTCGAGGGCCGCATCGCCGATGAGATCTACGAGGCCACGCGCGACCAGCTCATGCAGAACCTGCGCATGGAGCTTCAGCAGGCCGGCATGACGTGGGAGCAGTTCGTGGCCCAAAACGGCGGCGAGCAGCAGTTCGGCATGATGCTCATGATGCAGACCCGCGAGGTGCTGGTGCAGGGCTTCTGCCTGGACGCGGTGTACCGCCACGAGCGCTTGACGCTGACCGACAAGGATCTGGAGGACGCCTGCCTGGGCATGAACCCCCAGGGCAATCCCAAGATGATGCGGCAGCAGCTGGAGGACTCGGGTCGCGGCTTCGCTCTGCGCGAGACGGCCGAGCGCCTGAAGGCCGCCCGCTTCGTGGCCTCCCAGGCGAAGATCACCGTAGCCGACGCTCCCGCCTCTCCTGCCGCCGACGCTTCCAAGGCCGAGTAGCTTGGCTCGCAAAAACCAGCAGAAGCATGCCTCGAAGCCGGCTCCGCGCCCCGCGGTGCCGGCTTCGGCCTTCCTGCCCACCACCCGGGCCGAGGCCGATGCGCGCGGCTGGGATACGGTCGATTTTGTCTATGTCTCCGGCGACGCCTACGTGGATCATCCCTCTTTCGGCAGCGCCATCATCACCCGGGTGCTGGAGTCCCACGGCTACAAGGTGGGCTTCATCGCCCAGCCCGATTGGAACGACCCGGAAAGCATCGCGGTGTTCGGCGAGCCGCGGCTGGGATTCCTCGTGTCGGCGGGCAACATGGACTCCATGGTGAACCACTACACGGTGAACAAGAAGCGCCGCCACGACGACGCCTACACGCCGGGCGGCAAGGGCGGCGCGCGCCCCAACCACGCGGCCGTGGTCTATTCGAACCTCATTCGCCGCACCTTCAAGGAAACACCCATCATTTTGGGCGGCATCGAGGCGAGTCTGCGCCGGCTCGCCCATTACGACTACTGGTCCGATTCCCTCAAGCGCTCCATCTTGCTCGATTCCGGGGCCGACCTCATCTCCTACGGCATGGGGGAGCGCTCTATCGTCGAGATTGCCGACGCCCTCGCTGCGGGCCTTTCCGTGAGCGACCTCACCTTCATCGACGGCACGGTGTTCCGCACGCGCTCGCTGGAACACGTGATCGACTACGAGATGCTGCCCAGGTGGGAAGAGGTTTCGGGAGACAAGCGTGCCTTCGCGGAGAGCTTCGCCGCCCAGTACCGCGCGAGCGACCCGGTGACGGGCGCCCGTTTGGTGGAAGCGTACCCCCACGGCGTGTACGTGGTGCAGAACCCGCCGGCTGCGCCGCTTACCCAAAACGAGATGGACGCCGTCTACCGCCTGCCCTATGCGCGCACGTGGCATCCTTCCTACGACGAGGCCGGCGGTGTGCCGGCGCTGGCCGAGGTGAAGTTCTCGCTCACTTCCTGCCGCGGCTGCTTCGGTGAGTGCGCCTTCTGCGCGCTCACCTTCCACCAGGGGCGCATCGTCACGGGCCGCTCCCACGAGTCGCTGCTCGACGAGGCCCGCGTCATGACCCAAGACGCCGACTTCAAGGGGTATATCCACGACGTGGGCGGCCCCACGGCCAACTTCCGCGGGCCGGCCTGCGCCAAGCAGCGCACGCGGGGCGCCTGCACAGACCGTCGCTGTTTGGGCACGAAGCCCTGCCCGGCGATGAAGGCCGATCATCGCGACTACACGGGTCTTCTGCGCAAGCTGCGGAAGCTGCCCGGCGTGAAGAAGGTGTTCGTGCGCTCGGGCATCCGCTTCGACTACGTCATGGCCGACCCCGATCCCGACCGCACGTTTCTGCGCGAGCTGGTCGAGCACCACGTATCCGGCCAGCTGCGCGTGGCGCCCGAGCACGTGTCCGACACGGTGCTCGCCGCCATGGGCAAGCCGCCTCGGGCCGTCTACGACGCGTTTTGCGACGCTTTCGAGGAAATCAATCGGGAGACGGGCAAGAAGCAGTTCGTCGTGCCCTATCTCATGTCGTCGCATCCGGGCAGCACGTTGGCCGAAGCCATCGAGTTGGCCGAGTACGTGCGCGACATGGGCTTCAACCCCGAGCAAGTGCAGGATTTCTACCCCACGCCCTCGACGATTTCCACGTGTATGTACTACACGGGCCTCGATCCGCTCACCATGGAACCCATTTACGTGCCGAAGACCTCGCATGAGAAGGCCCTGCAACGGGCGCTCATCCAGTACCGCAACCCCGCCAACTACGATCTGGTGCGCGAGGCACTCGTGAAGGCCGGGCGGACCGACCTCATCGGCTGGGACGAGCAGTGCCTCATCCGTCCCAAGCGCCCCAAGAAGCGCGATGCGGACGGCGGCGCCCCGAAAGGAAAGGGGAGGGGCGCTAAAGAGCGCGGTTCGTTCGGCAAGGGAAAGAACGCCAAAGGACGTGTCTCGTCTGAACGGAGCAGAGGTGCGGTAGGTGCCGCTTCGAAACCCCAGCGAGCCGGCAAGCCCCCGAAGGCCAACGGCCGCAAAGGCGGCATCCGCAAGGGCCGTTAGAGCCGTTCCTCCAGCGACGCGCGAAGGGCGGCGATGGTGCGAATGCCCATGGGGCTGCGAAGACCGTCCCCGAGCAGTGCCTCCAGCATCTTGGTGGTCTCCTCGGCGATGTCTGTGGCGCAGGCGAGGCCCTGCGAGGTGAGCGCGATTTCGATCTCCCGTTTGCTGGCGCAGGCGATGCGGGTGACGAGGCCCGCGTCCGTGAGGCGCGAGAGCGCTCGCGAGAAGGTGGGGGCGTCTAGGCAGAGGTGGCGTCGCAGCTCTTTGGCCGCCGTGCGCCCGCTGCTTCCCAAGGCCAAAAGCAGATGGCCCTGGGTGGCGCTCAGGTGCTGCTTACGGCACAGACGGCTGAAATCGAGGGCCGTTTGCTGGCAGGCGATGATGAAGGCGCTGTCCCCGCGCACCAGATCGCCCATCATCCGCTTCTTGTTGAGCCGCACGCAGGCTTCGAAGAAAAGCTGCAGGGCCTGTGTCCGCTCGTTGTCCTGGAGGGGGTCCAGGGCGCTTTTGGCCGCGGTTATCAGACTTTGGTCGAGGGACGCGAGGAGCCGTTGGCCGGCGGGTGTTATGGCGAGAGGGGAGTATCGGTTGTCATCGTCGCAGGTTCGCTTCTCAAGGGCTCCCTTCCGCACGAGCTGAGCGGCGCAGGCGGCCACCGTGGTATAGTTGAGCCCGAGCGTCGCGGCGGCCGTCGCCGCGGACTGCTGGGGGCGTTCGCTGATGAGCAGCAGTAGCCAGAACTGGTTGATGGTGGCGCCGCGCTCGGCCCGAAGCGTGCCGACGATGGCGCGCATCCATTGGTCGAAAATTAGGACTGTCTCCGAGGCTTGCGCCCAATCGTCTCTCTCGTTGTCCATCGCCCCTCCTTTTTTGCGTATCGTCCATGATACGTCAGCTGCGGCGTTTCGGGGATATGCTCCAAACGCTCAACGGTTTGCCGCGCGCTTCGGTGTCGTCTCGTCAACAGTTGCTCTAGCGGCGCAACTTTTGCCACGCTTCCGTTTCCTCCGTATTCTTCGGCCCGTCTGATCCCGATCGAAAGGAGAAAGAGGGATGGGAAGCAAGCAAGGGGAGAACACGCCTCGCAGCATGGACCGGCGCTCGTTTTTCAAGCTGGGCGGCCTGACTGCGGGCGCGGCGGCGCTGACGGGCGGCATGCTGGCCGGCTGCGCGCCGCAGAACCCGACCGAGATGGCCCAGACGGGCGGAGAGAACGAGACGGTGGCCGCATCGGTGCCCTACGCGGTCTACGACACCGACATCCTCCTCATTGGCGGCGGCTTCGGTGCCAGTTTCGCTATGCAGGAAGCTTGCAAGGCTGGCAAGAATATGTTGGTGATCGATAAAGCGCCCTATGGCTTCGGAGGCGCTTTCGGCATGAGCTTCGACATCATGCAAACGTGGGTTCCCGGCGCTTATTATGAGACCGAGGAGGAGGTGCCCGTTGCTACGAAAATTCGTAACGATAGCCTCTACCGCAAGACGGGCGTCCAGAACGAGGTCGAGCTGAATCCCGATGTGGTCGTCGCTAACTGGGGCGAGATCCTTTCGGCACGCAACGAGGACGGAACTCCTTTCTATATCTACGATTTCCCGACGACGCGCGGTTTCGAGCATTCCATGACGCGTCACTGGTCCGATTATTTCCGCTCCAAGGACTACGTCACGGTTCACGACCGCACGATGATCACCGACCTCATCATCGAGGACGGCCGCTGCCTGGGCGCCGTGGGCCTGCACCTGCCCACGGGCGAGTACCGTGTTTACCGCGCGAAGGTGACGCTGTCGGCCACGGGCGGCTGCACCCAGTTCTACGGTTGGAACTCCACCTCGGCGACAACGAACAACGTGCTCGACAATACCGCCGATGTGGAGATGGCCCTCCTGCGCCATGGCGGCAAAATCGCCAACGCCGAGTTCGGCAGCTACGACATGATGGGCGCCTTCCCGCGCAGCTTCACGGCTTCGGAGGGCTCCATGGTCGGCGCTGACAGCGTGCATTCAGGCGACCTGATGGATTCCGAGGGAACCTACCTGAAAGACTACCCCGAAATCGCCGAGAAGGAGTACCTGACCACCCAGTCGGGCGTTATGCAGGCGGTCGACGTGGTGGTGCGTGCTGGCAAGGGCAGCGAGAACGGCGGCGTGTACCTGGACTGCAAGCAGGAATCCCTCTCCACCATGCGATGGATGTACCAGCGCAATGCCCAGCTGTTGAAGGAGAAGTTCGGCTACGACTTCACTGCCCAGCCGACCGAGGTGGTACCCGAAATGTACGAGCACGGCGGTGAACCCATCACCGATGACAACGCCATGTGCGTTGATGCCGAGGGTCTGTTCTGCGTTCGCGCCAACGCCGGCAGCGAGGGCGGCATGATGAACATTACCAATCGTCGCATGGGCCGTTACGCCATGAAGAGGGCCTTGGAATATCTGGCGGCCTATGAGGAGCCCGCATCCGTGACCTACGAAGGAGTGGCGGCCGAGATCGCCCGTCTCGAGGATTTGCGGACGCGCACCGTGGACGATCCGCTGCGTCCCATCACCGTGCGCCGCAACATTCAGTACGCCTGCGCCGAGGCCGCTCGTCCCGTGCGTCCCACCGATGTGCTGGAGATGGCCAAAGCCGAGCTCGACCGCATTATGGCGGAGGATATTCCCCGCATGGCGTGCGCCGACGACAGCTTGGTGCAGAACGCCGACTGGAAGGACGCCATCGAGGTGGTGAACCTGCTTGATATCGCTCGACTGACCGTGGAGGCATCGCTTGCGCGCGAGGAGAGCCGCGATGCGTTCATCCGCCCCGACTTTCCTGAGACCGATGACGAGAATTGGAAGTGCGCGCTGGCCTACACGCGCGCCGAGGACGGCAGCCTGTCCTGCGAGAAGATCGCTTACTAATCGGTGCCATTCTGCGAGTTCCAAGGAGATAGACCATGAAGATAACTGTTAAGCGCTACGATCCCTCGAAGGACAATGCTCCCTATGAGACCACCTACGAGGTTCCCCACGATGACGAGTACATGACGCTTTTACAAGCCCTCGTGTACATTCACGAGAACGAGGAGCCGCTGGCCTTCGACTTCTCCTGCCGCGGGCGCATGTGCGGCCGCTGCGCTATGATGCTCGACGGCGAGCCTGTACTCGCCTGCGTGGAGCCCCTGCCTGACGGCTCGCACACGGTCGAGCCGCTTGCGGGCTTGCCGGTGGTGAAAGACCTGGTAGTGGACAAGAGTCAGGTGCAGGAGAAGATCGCCGAGACCTATAAGCGCGTGCGCGTGGCCCCGCTGACCGAAGAGGATCTCCAGACCTACAATATGGAAGACGCCGATGAGCTGTTCGGCATCAATTACTGCGCTCGCTGCCAGGTGTGCACGGCAGGCTGCCCGGCCCGCGCCATAAACCCCGACTACATCGGGCCCTCCCATATGCTGGCCGTGGCCTTCCGCCACTTCGATCCCTACGACCAGGCCGACCGTATCGTGGAGGCCGTCCAGGGCGGGCTGTGGGATTGCACTATGTGCGGCACGTGCACGGCCCATTGCAACCAGCTCGAGATCGATCATCTTGCCATTTGGCAGAAGCTGCGCGATGCCGCTACTGAGCGCGGCCTCGTGAAACAGGACTAAGGTGACGAGGCGCGCGGCAGGCCTCGCGTGACCACGCATCGGCCAGGATGCGGCCGACCGTGCCCCGTCTCGTTTTCACGATCAACTCCGGAGGCCCTTTCGTTCCCCTCCCTCCAAAGGGCCTCGTCTTTCCCATGGCAGCGCCCCTCGCGATCCCCCCCCGCGAGGGGCGCTGCCGCTCGTCACCCGTTTACGCTCTCTGAAAGAGATGGCGCCGCAGCCCTCAGCCCTCAGCCCTCAGCCCGCAGTCCGCAGCACGTAGCCCGCAGCCCGAGGGGTCATTTTGCCGGTCGATGGAAGGTTTGGGGGCGTTTTCACGCCCCGAGCTACGGGTCGCCGGTTCTTCTGACGAAAACACAAAGCTCTGAACAAGGGCTTCTCTTTGGCAAAGAACGTCAGGGAAGCGCGAACCCGTAGCCAGAGGCGCCCTAATGCCGCAAAGCGCGAAGTCGACTGGCAAAATGCCCCCTCGGGCTGCGGCGCTCTTTTTTGCGTTGTCGCAGGGTCTCGTGCTGCCGCGCTCTCTTGTAGTTTTCGGTGCTCGAATCGGCGCTCCTGCTCTCTGCTGTCGAGTTGGTCGATGTCGCCTTGGCAAAAACGCCCCGTTTGGTACCTCCAAGCGGAAAAGGGGCGACAATATCGAGGAGTTTGGTATCCTTTTCGGCCAACATGCGCGGTTTGATACCCGCCTTATGGCGAGAACGGAGGTTTGGTACCCGCGAAGCACTCACACGGCTTTCGTGACCTGGGCTTTCTTCGGACGTTGGGGACCAAATCGCCGATCTTGGCAGAAAACGGGTACCAAATCGCCCCAATTTGCCGATCTTGGGGCGAAAAAAGCGCTCGGGGATACCAAACCCCGCGATTCTGCCCGTAGCCCAGGCCGCGCGGGTACCAAACCCCGCGATTCTGCCCGAGGCTCGCACCTTAAAGGTGCCAAACCCCGCGATTCTGTCTGCGGGGTCGCATCGCGAGGGGGCCAAACCTGCGATCTCGACGTTCGGCCCCGCCCCGAGGCAAGTGTGCGGGAAATGTGACGGTTGGCCGCTTGTCGAAAAAGTTCTTGAGGCGGTTGCCCCCCACCCCTATAATGCTTCTTTGCGTCTGTGTGCCCAGCGATGGATACACCCGGGCGCGTGGCAAGACGGCGTCGCAGCGTAGAGCCTCCATCTGCGCCGGTCGGCAATCGCCTGGCCACTACCGTAGGGGAGGTTCCGGTGTGCGGAGAGGCGCGCGAGCGGAAACTCCAAAGGAAAGGGGCGCACGTGTCCCGCTGGTTGCCGTTACCGGCCGGCGAGCGCGGAAGCCCGAAGTCAAGAAAGGTTGTTACTGTGGGAATCAAACAGTACAAGCCGACGAGCCCCGGCCGACGTTTCCAGACGGTCTCCGATTTCTCGGAGATCACCACGTCCAAGCCGGAGAAGTCTCTTCTGGCCCCGAAGCCGAAGAAGGCCGGTCGCAACTGCTATGGCCGCATCACCACCCGTCACCAGGGCGGCGGCAACAAGCAGCGCTACCGCATCATCGACTTCAAGCGCAACAAGGACGGCGTGCCCGCCAAGGTTGCCACCATCGAGTACGATCCCAACCGCTCGGCCCGTATCGCTCTTTTGCACTACGTTGATGGCGAGAAGCGCTACATCATCCATCCGAAGGGCCTGAAGGTCGGCGACATCGTGGTCTCCGGTCCGGAAGCCGACATCAAGCCGGGCAACGCTCTGCCTTTGGCGAATATCCCCGTCGGTACGCTGATCCACAACGTGGAGCTGCAGCCGGGTAAGGGTGCCGCTATCGCCCGTTCCGCCGGCACTTCCATCCAGCTCATGGGCAAGGAGGGCAACTACGCCATCCTGCGCATGCCCTCTTCCGAGATGCGCCGCGTGCTCATCACCTGCCGCGCCACCATCGGCGAGGTGGGCAACGCCGAGCACTCCAACATCAAGATCGGCAAGGCCGGCCGCAAGCGCTGGATGGGCGTTCGTCCCTCTGTCCGCGGTACGGTTATGAACCCGGTCGACCATCCGCACGGCGGCGGCGAGGGCAAGAACAAGTCCGCTGGTCGTCACCCGGTCACCCCCTGGGGCGTGCCGACCAAGGGCCATCGCACCCGCAACAAGAAGAAGGCCTCGAGCCGTCTCATCATCCGTCGTCGCAAGAAGTAGCGGAATCCTAAGGAGTCATAGTGAGCAGAAGTTTGAAAAAGGGTCCTTTCGTAGAACCGCGCCTTCTTGCCCGCATCGAGGCAATGAACGCGGCCGGCGAAAAGGAAGTCATCAAGACATGGTCTCGCGCGAGCACCATCTTCCCGGAAATGGTGGGTCACACCATCGCCGTGTACGATGGCCGCAAGCACGTGCCGGTCTACGTTACCGAGTCCATGGTTGGCCACAAGCTGGGCGAGTTCTCGCCGACCCGTACCTTCAAGGGTCATGCGGCCGACAAGAAGAAGCGATAGGGCATAGGTGAGAAGTTACATGGAAACTAAAGCAGTATCGCGTTACGTCCGCATCGCTCCCCGCAAGGCCCGCATCGTGGTCGACCTGGTTCGCGGCAAGTCCGTGCCCCAGGCCCGCGAGATCCTGGCGTTCTGCGAGCGCGCCGCCGCGGAGACCGTCGTGAAGACGCTGAACTCCGCCGTGGCCAACGCCGAGCACAACAATCACCTTCGCGGCGACAACCTGGTGGTCAAGGCCGCCTACGTCGACGAAGGCCCGACCCTGAAGCGCATCCGTCCCCGCGCCAAGGGCTCCGCGTCGCGCATCAACAAGCGCACGTGCCACATCACCATTGTCGTCGCACCCCGAGAGGAGGCATAAGGTCCATGGGTCAGAAAGTCAGCCCTACCGGATTCCGCCTCGGTATCACCGAGGATTGGCGCAGCCGCTGGTACGCCGGTAAGGATTACGCCAAGACGCTCGAGAACGATATCGCCATCCGCAAGTTTCTCGACAAGCAGCTCGCCCGTGCCTCTGTGTCTCGCGTGGACATCGAGCGCGCCGGCGACAAGATCAAGGTGACCATCACCACGGCGCGCCCCGGCGTGGTCATCGGCAAGAAGGGCGCCGAGATCGACGCTCTGCGCAAGAAGCTCGAGAAGGTCGCCGACGGCCCGGTCTCCATCGACGTGGTCGAGGTGAAGCGTCCCGAGCTGGACGCCGAGCTCATCGCCCAGTCCGTGGCCGAGCAGCTCGAGGGCCGCGTGGCCTTCCGCCGTGCCATGCGCAAGGCCGTGCAGTCCGCCATGAAGTCCGGTGCCAAGGGTATCCGCATCCAGTGCTCCGGTCGTCTGGGCGGCGCCGAGATGAGCCGCCGCGAGTGGTACCGCGAGGGTCGCGTGCCGCTGCACACCCTCCGCGCGAAGATCGACTACGGCTTCGCCACCGCCGCCACCACCATGGGCTCCATCGGCGTACAGGTGTGGGTGTACCACGGCGAGGTGCTGCCGGGCCAGAAGGCTCCCCAGCCCGCGCTCGAGGGTTCGTCCCGCCCGAACCGTTCCCGTCGTAATGATCGCCGCGAGAGGGGTGACAAGTAAATGCTCGTACCTAAGCGCGTAAAGCACCGCAAGGTGCAGCGTGGTTCCATGAAGGGCAAGGCCAAAGGTGGCACCCGTCTGAACCACGGCGAGTATGGCATCCAGGCCCTCGAGGCCCACTGGATCACCAACCGTCAGATCGAGGCAGCTCGTATTGCCATGACCCGTCACATGAAGCGTGGCGGCAAGGTCTGGATCACGATCTTCCCCGACAAGCCCATCACCTCCAAGCCCGCCGAGACCCGCATGGGTTCCGGTAAGGGCAACCCCGAGGGCTGGGTCGCTGTCGTGAAGCCCGGCCGCATCATGTTCGAGATCGCCGGCGTCGATGACGAGACCGCCCGCGAGGCTCTGCGTCTGGCCATCAACAAGCTGCCCATCAAGTGCAAGATCGTCACTCGTGAAACGGAGGGGCAGCAATAATGAAAGCAGCAGAGATTCGTGAACTTTCTGCCGAAGACCTGCAGGTGAAGCTGAAGGAGGCCAAGGCGGAGCTGTTCAACCTTCGCTTCCAGATGGCCACCAGCCAGCTGGACAACACTGCCCGCGTCAAGCAGGTTAAGAAGGACATCGCGCGCATCATGACTGAGATGCGGGCTCGCGAGCTGAGCGCGTAGCTTAAGGAAGGTGCAAGAAATGACTGAAGAGCGCAATCTGCGTAAAGTACGTCAGGGCGTCGTCGTCAGCGATGCCAACGACAAGACCATCGTGGTGGCCGTCGAGGAGCGCAAGCCCCATCCCATCTACAAGAAGATGATCACCTCCACCAAGAAGTTCCATGCCCATGACGAGAACAACGAGGCCGGCGTCGGCGACACCGTTCAGATCATGGAGACGCGCCCGCTGTCCAAGATGAAGCGCTGGCGTTTGCTGAAGATCGTCGAGAAGGCCAAATAGTTTGAGTGCTCCGGCACGAGGACTATTGATAAGGAAAGTAGGAACATCACATGATTCAGATGCAATCCATGCTCGCCGTGGCCGACAACTCCGGCGCTCGCAAGGTGCAGTGCATCAAGGTCCTGGGCGGCTCGAAGCGCCGCTATGCGGGCCTCGGTGACGTGATCATCTGCAGCGTCAAGGAAGCGATGCCCAACGGCAACGTCAAGAAGGGCGAGGTCGTGCGTTGCGTGATCGTGCGCGTGAAGAAGGAAGTCCGTCGCGCCGACGGCTCCTACATCCGCTTCGATCAGAACGCCGCCGTGCTCATCAACAACGACGGCTCTCCGCGCGGCACCCGTATCTTCGGGCCCGTCGCCCGCGAGCTGCGCGACAAGAAGTACATGAAGATCGTGTCTCTGGCACCGGAAACGCTGTAGGGGAGGTGTCAGAATGGCTCAGAACAAGATGACGATCCGCAAGGGCGACACCGTCAAGGTCATCGCCGGCAAGGACCGCGGCAAGACCGGCAAGGTGCTGCGCTCGGTGCCCGAGAAGTCCCGCGTTGTCGTGGAGAAGGTGAACATGGTCAAGAAGGCCATGCGCCCGACCCAGGCCAACCCCCAGGGCGGCATTTCTACCGTCGAGGCGCCCATCCACGTGTCCAACGTGATGCTCGTGTGCCCCAGCTGCGGCGAGGCCACCCGCGTGGCCCGTCGCCGCGAGGACGGCAAGCTCGTCCGCGTCTGCAAGAAGTGCGGCAAGGACATCCCCGCCGTCGAGGCCTAAGATAAGGCACTCAAGGCTCTGAACAGACCGCCTGCTACCGAATTTGTGTAGCGGGCGGTTTTTACTTGGAAAGTATCTCGTTTTGTGGGACAATTTCCAATCGCGCGCAAGCGCCATGGCCCTGGGAAGGTCCCAGGGACGCCGGGTCGGAAATCCGGCGTTTAATCCATCGGAGAAAGGTTTGAAGAAAGATGGCTGATACCCCCCGCCTCAAGGTGAAGTACCAGACCGAGATCGTCCCCGCGCTCGTCGAGCAGCTCGGCATCAAGAACATCAACTGCGTGCCGAAGCTGGAGAAGATCGTCGTGAACATGGGCGTCGGCGCTGCCGCCGGCGATTCCAAGCTGCTTGATGCCGCCATGAACGACATGCGCATCATCACCGGCCAGCAGCCCTGCGTGACCCGCGCCAAGAAGTCCATCGCCGGCTTCCATGTGCGCGAGGGCCAGGCCATCGGCTGCAAGGTGACCCTGCGCGGCGACCGCATGTGGGAGTTCCTCGATCGCCTGCTGGCTACCGCCCTTCCGCGCGTCCGCGACTTCCGCGGCATCTCGCCGAAGAGCTTCGACGGCCGCGGCAACTACACCCTGGGCATCACCGAGCAGCTCATCTTCCCGGAGATCGAGTACGACAAGATCGATCGCACCCGCGGCATGGACATCACCTTCGTGACCAATGCCGGCGACAACGATTCCGCGTTCGCTCTTCTGTCCGCCCTCGGGTTCCCGTTCAAGAGCAAGTAAACCGACCGGGGCCCACTTATGCCCCGCGTCGCGCAACCTCGGTCACAAGTCCGCGATAAGGCTGCGGGCTTAAGGACATAAAGAAAGAAGGACATGCATGGCTAAGAAATCGATGATCGCCAAAGCCAAGCGCGAGCCGAAGTTCTCTACGCGTCAGCACAACCGCTGCACCCGTTGCGGACGTCCCCGCGCCTACTATCGCAAGTTCGGCCTGTGCCGTATTTGCGTGCGTGAGTTGGCTAACAAAGGCGAGCTGCCCGGCGTGACCAAGGCTTCCTGGTAGAAGACGCGGACGCTAAGGGTGTGCCGACGTTAAAGGCGGAGGCGCTATGGGCGCCGACGAACCGAACGCCGGTTCATCACGGATCAAAGGAGAAAACAAACATGACAATGACCGACCCCATCGCAGACATGCTTACGCGTGTGCGTAACGCCCAGTCTGCCGGCAAGGACACCGTGTCCATGCCGACGAGCAAGAAGCTCGTCGAGATCGTGCGCATTATGGAGCAGGAAGGCTACATCCAGCGCTTCGATGTCATCGACGGCGAGCCCCGCGGCACCCTTGAGATCACCCTCAAGTACGGCCCGAAGAAGGCCAAGACCATCCGCGGCATCAAGCGCATCTCCAAGCCGGGTCTGCGCATCTATGCCGGCAAGGACGATCTGCCCCGCGTGCTCGGCGGCCTCGGCACGGCAATTATCTCGACCAGTCGCGGCGTCATGACCGACCGCGATGCCCGCAAGCAGGGCATCGGCGGCGAGGTCATCGCCTATCTGTGGTAGGAAAGGAAGGTATCTAGTATGTCTCGTATCGGCAAGATGCCCATCCCCGTTCCTGCCGGCGTCGATGTGACCATCGACGGCCAGACGGTGACGGTGAAGGGCCCCAAGGGGGAGCTTACCCGCACGTTCCTGCCGTCCATGACCATCACCCGCGACGGCGATGAGCTTATCGTCACCCGTCCCGACGACACCCGTGAGTCCAAGAGCGCCCACGGCCTGACCCGCACCCTTCTCGCCAACATGGTGGAGGGCGTGTCGAACGGCTTCTCCAAGAAGCTGCAGCTCGTCGGCGTTGGCTATCGTGCCGCACTCAAGGGCAAGGATCTCGAGATGCAGCTCGGCTACTCCCATCCCGTGCTGGTGGAGGCTCCCGAGAACATCACCTTCGAGGTGCCCTCTCAGACCGAGATCGTCGTGTCCGGTCCGAGCAAGGAGCAGGTCGGCCAGGTTGCCGCGAACATCCGCAAGTGGCGCAAGCCGGAGCCCTACAAGGGCAAGGGCATTCGCTACGAGGGCGAGCATGTCCGCCGCAAGGCTGGCAAGGCCGGCAAAGACTAAGTGCCTATTCGGTAGCTGATTGAAGGGATTAAACCTATGAATAAGCAACAGGAGAAGCAGGCCCGTCTTGCCCGTCGCCATCGTCGCGTGCGCGGCAAGATCTCCGGCACTGCAGCTCGCCCGCGTCTGTGCGTGACGCGGAGCAACAGCAACATGTACGTGCAGGTCATCGATGACGTGGCCCACACCACCATCTGCGGCGTCTCTACCCTCGGGGAGGCCTTCAAGGCCACCGGCAAGAGCGGCGCGACCGTCGAGGGCGCAGCCGAGCTCGGCACCATCGTTGGCAAGTTGGCTCAGGAAAACGGCGTGACGGAAGTTGTGTTCGACCGTGGCGGCCACCTGTATCATGGGCGCGTGAAGGCTCTGGCCGAAGCTGCCCGTGAAGCAGGATTGAAATTCTAGAAGGGGTTTTAGCTTATGGCTCGTAACAACAACCGTCAGCAGGAGAGCACGACTCCTGAGCTTCAGGAGCGCGTGGTCTTCATCAATCGCGTCGCGAAGACCGTCAAGGGCGGCCGTCGCATGCAGCTCTCGGCCCTGGTCGTCGTCGGCGACGGCAACGGCCGCGTGGGCGTGGGCATGGGCAAGTCCGCCGAGGTGCCCACCGCCATCAAGAAGGGCGTCGAGGACGCGAAGAAGAACATGTTCACCGTCCCTGTGACCGCCGAGGGCTCGGTGCCCCACGAGATCATGGGCGAGTACGGTGCCGGCCGCGTGCTGATCAAGCCCGCTGTTCCCGGTACCGGTGTGCTCGCCGGTGGCCCGGTTCGCGCCATCATGGAGCTGGCCGGCGTTCAGAACGTGATCACCAAGTCGCTGGGCACGGACAACGCCATGAACATCGTGAAGGCTGCCGCCGAGGGTCTCAAGAACATGGAGAGCCCCGTCCAGGTCGCCGAGCGCCGCGGCATCTCCGTGGCCGAGATGTTCGGCGGGAAGGAGAACTAATGGCTGAGACGAACAAGACGCTGCGCCTCACCCAGGTGAAGAGCGCCATCGGCCGCAAGCCGAACCAGGGTCGCACCCTGCGCGCGCTGGGCCTGCACGGCATCGGCAGCACCACCGAGCAGGTGGACAACGAGAGCGTCCGTGGCATGATTTTCACGGTTAAGCATCTCATCACCGTCGAGGAAATTTAAGCCTCGTCACACTTTTGATGGACTCCGGCGTGTTCCCAGAGGGGAGCACGCCGTTGCCATGATAGATGGAAGTTTGCTAGCGGCGAGCTGCTAGCACTGACTGAGGGAAGAGGAATTCCCCGTTCAGAGAGCGAAAAGGAGATTTACTTACATGGAACTCAAGGATCTGCGCCCGGCCGAGGGCTCGACGAAGAACCGCAAGCGCGTGGGCCGCGGCCCCGCTTCCGGCACCGGTAAGACCGCCGGTCGCGGCATGAACGGCCAGAAGTCCCGTGCCGGTGGCGGCAAGGGTGCCGGCTTCGAGGGCGGCCAGACGCCGCTCGCCCGTCGTCTGCCGAAGCTGCCCGGCTTCCGCAACTTCAACCGTGTGGAGTACCTGCCCGTGAACGTCAGCCGTCTCGATGCCAAGTTCGAGGCCGGCGACGTGGTGGATGGCGAGTCCCTGAAGGCCAAGGGCATCATCAAGCATGCCGACGCGCTGGTGAAGGTGCTCGGCGACGGCGAGATCACCAAGGCTCTCACTGTCCGCGTCGATAAGGTGTCCGCTTCCGCCAAGGCGAAGATCGAGGCGGCCGGAGGAAAGGTCGAAGAGCCTTGCTAAGCTCAATCATTGACGCATTCAAGGTTCCGGAGCTGCGCAAGAAGATCCTCTTCACCTTGGCTATTCTTGCGCTGTACCGCTTCGGTGCCTACGTGCCGGTGCCGGGCATTCCCTTCCATGAGTTTGCCACGGCCTTCCAGGACACGGGCGTGGCTATGACCATGCTCGACCTGTTCACCGGTGGCGCGCTGTCGAACTTCTCGGTGTTCTCGCTCGGCATCATGCCCTACATCACCGCATCCATCATCATGCAGCTGATGCAGGGCGTCATCCCCGCCGTGGGCCGCTGGGCTCGCGAGGGGGACACGGGCCGTCGCAAGATCACCCAGGTGACCCGCTACCTGACGCTGGGTCTCGGCCTCATCAACGCGGTGGGCTACCTGCTGCTGTTCAAGTCGCCGGCCTACGGTGTGCAGTTCTCCACGGAGGTGCCCGAGGCGCTCACGAACATCATCATCGTGTTCACCTTGGTCGCCGGTACCGCCTTCATCATGTGGATGGGCGAGCTTATCACCCAGCGCGGCATCGGCAACGGCATGTCGCTCATCATCTTCGTGAGCATCGTGTCCCGCGTGCCGTCGGCCATCTTCTCGTCGGCTACCCTGACGAGCGATCTGGGCACGGGCATCGCGCTCACCATCGTGATTTTGGCCGTGGTGCTCGTCTGCATCCCGCTGATCATTTTCGTGGAGCGCGCCCAGCGCCGCATTCCGGTCAACTACGCCAAGCGCGTCCAGGGCCGCAAGATGATGGGTGGCCAGTCCACCTACATTCCGCTGAAGGTGAACGCGGCCGGCGTTATCCCGATCATCTTCGCGAGCTGCATCATCTACTTCCCGGCGCAGCTGGCGGCGATCTTCAACGTCGATTGGTTGACCACCTTCGCGAACTGGTGCTCCACCGGCTGGCTGAACTGGCTGCTCACCGTTGCACTCATCGTGTTCTTCGCGTACTTCTACACCTCCATGGTGTTCAATCCGGAGGAGACGGCGGACAACATCCGCAAGCAGGGCGGCTTCATCCCCGGCGTGCGTCCGGGCACGGCCACGGTGCAGTACATCAAGAACGTGATCAACCGCGTGACGCTGCCCGGCGGCATCTTCATCGCGCTGATCGCGGTTGTGCCCACCATCATCTTCTACTTCACCAACAACCAGCTCATCCAGGCCTTCGGCGGTACGTCCATCCTCATTATGATCGGCGTGGCGCTTGACACCATGAGCAAGGTGGAGAGCCAGTTGAAGATGTACAACTACGAAGGCTTCTTTAAGTAAGGCGGACGCGCAGTCCGAATAGGAAAGGATGTTTGCTATGAACATCGTGCTTTTGGGGGCGCCGGGTGCCGGCAAGGGTACTCAGGCCGCCAAGCTGGTGGAGGAGTTCTCCACGCCCCATATCTCCACGGGCGACATGCTGCGCGCCGCCGTGGCCGCCGGCACCGAGCTGGGCCAGAAGGCCAAGTCCTACATGGACGCCGGCGACTTGGTGCCCGACGACGTCATCATCGGCCTGGTGACCGAGCGCCTGCAGGACGACGACACGGCCGCTGGCTTCATCCTGGACGGCTTCCCGCGCACCTCGGCTCAGGCTGTGGCGCTGGACGCGGAGCTCTCCAAGTTGGGCCGTCCGCTGGACGCCGCCCTGCTCATCGATGTGGATCCCGAGGTCATTGTGGCCCGTCTCACCTCTCGTCGCATGTGCCGCGACTGCGGCTACATCGGCAGCGCCGCCGACGGCGACGCCTGCCCCAAGTGCGGCGGCGAGATGTACCAGCGCGACGACGACAACGAGGCCACGGTGCGCAACCGTCTCGACGTGTACGAGACGTCCACGAGCCCGCTGATCGACTACTACCGCGGCTGCGAGCTGCTCGTCACCATCGACGGCGACCGCGACCCGAACGTGGTGTACGCCGACGTCAAGGAGGCCCTCGACCTGTAGGCCGGAGAACGCGCAGCCAAACCCGTAGGGGGCGACCTTGGTCGCCCCTTTTTTGTCGTGCGCTGTCGTTCTGCTTGCGAGGGCTGACCAAGGTCAGCCCCTACGGTATAATCTCCCTCATGCCCACTGTGCGCGAGAACATAGCCTACACCTTCGAGCATTTCATGCTCGTCTACCGCGGTACCTTGTTGAAGGTGGCCCGGGCGGTGGCGATCATTGCTCTTATCGCCCTGGCGTTGGAGGTCTTCGTCTTCAATATCAACTTCTTCACTTCGTCGGGCTATCGAACCATCAACTTGGACGACCGTATTCAGCTCCAGCGCAACGACGAGGGTGCCTTTCTGCTCACTGATGTGGATCACACGCTCGAGTTCTCCAGCCTGAACACCGAGGTGCGCAACATCCGCATCGATTTCAACGCCGATCAGCCGGCCCAGAACATCGCCGTGAAGATCCAGTTCACCGACTCGGCCCACCAGACCTATTTCGACACCACGGAGTACACCGTCGGCATCCCCGATGCGAGCGTGTCCACGGTGGTGGATCCGAGCAAGTTCATCAACCTGCAGACCGCCGGGTATGTGGAGAACTTGCGCATCGAGGTAGTGGGGGAGGACGTCTCCTACCCCATCCTCTTGAACGGCGTTTCCCTGAATGCCCACCGCCCCTTCGCCTTCAACCCGTTGCGCTTTGTGGCCGTTTTCGGGCTGCTGCTTTTGGGCTACGCGTTCCGTCCCAAGTCGGCCATCTACCGCATTCGCATTGTCGAGAACCCGCGCAAGTCGAAGGCGGGCATCATCTTCGCCGTGGCCATCGAGCTGGCGCTTACGACGACGTTCCTCTTCTACGGCTCGAACCTCGTGGGCGTGGCCACCTCTTCCTACAACTACGGCGCTTGGAACGGCACGTCGCTCGTGAACACCTTCGAGGTGGGCGGCGACAACGCCCAGCAGTACGCCATGCTGGCCCAGGCCATGGCCAAAGGCCAGCTGTATCTGGAGGAGGAGCCGCCCCAGTGGCTCAAGGACATGGAGGATCCCTACGACAAGGGCGCCCGCGACGAGGCCCAGAAGGAGACCGGCGAGCCCTACCTGTTCGATGTGGCCTACCACGACGGGCACTACTACGTCTACTTCGGCGTGGTGCCGGTGCTGCTGTTCTACCTGCCCTTCTATCTGCTCACCGGGGCCAATTTCCCCACGGCCATCGGCGTGCTCGTCATGGCGCTGCTGTTCATCTTGGGGGCCACGGCCCTTCTCGACCGATTCGCCCGCTACCATTTCCGCTCGGTGAGCCTCGGCGTGTACCTGCTGCTTCAGATACCGCTCGTGTTCTGTTGCGGCATCATGTACCTCGTGAAGTTCCCGACCTTCTACTCCCTGCCCATCATGTGCGGCCTGGCGTTCTCGGTGTGGGGCCTGTATTGCTGGATGCGCTCGCGGCTCGCCGCGCACAAGTGCGGCTGGCTGTTCGCCGGGTCGCTGTGCATGGCGCTCGTGGCTGGCTGCCGTCCCCAGCTGCTCGTGCTGTCACTTCTGGCCTTCCCGCTGTTCTGGCGCACCTACATCACCGAGCGCCGGCTGGCCACCCGCCGGGGTATCGTGGAGTTCGCCTGCCTGGCGGCCCCCTACGTTTTGGTGGCCGCGGGCATCATGGCCTACAACTACGCGCGCTTCGGCTCGCTGACCGATTTCGGCGCGAACTACAACCTGACGGTGAACGACATGACCAAGCGCGGCATGAACGTCGGTCGCCTGGCCCCGGCGTTCTTCACCTACTTCCTACAGCCGCCCTGCATGACCGGCGTCTTCCCGTTTTTGCAGCCGGCGCTCTTCGAGACCACCTACATGGGACAGACCATCAAGGAAGTGACCTTCGGCGGCATTCTCGCCTGCCTGCCCATTTTGTGGGTGCTCGCCTTCACGCGGCGCATTCTGGGGATGCGGGCGCGTCAGGCCGAGACGCGTACCATCTTCGGCATCATCGTGGTGCTGGTGGCCTCCGGCGTGCTCGTGGCGCTGCTCGATGCGGAGCTAGCGGGCATCCTGCAGCGGTACTATGCCGATTTCAGCTTCATGTTCCTGGCCGCCGCCGTGCTTCTGTGCTTCGTGGTGAACGAGTCGCTGGCCGACCGGGCGGCCCTTCACGATCTCATGCTGAAGCTTCTGCTCGTGCTCGTCGGCGTATCGGTGGCCTACAGCGCCCTGCTCTGCCTTGCCCCGGAAACCGGCTGGTACTCGGATGTGTACCCGTGGGCCTACCAGGGGCTGCTCGACGCGGTGGTCTTCTGGCGCTAAATGGGATCGGCGTCGCGCATGGGCGTCGTGCCGAGGAAGTTGAGTCCCGTGGCCGAGATGGGGTCGTAGTCGTCCAGCTGGGCCGTCCACCAGGCCGTGGCCGTCTCGCGATGAAACAGCGGATAGAGGGGCACCTCGGCGGCGATGATGTCGAAGCATTGGTTCCACAGGGGCTGCTGCTCGTCCTCGGAGGTCTTCGACCGCGCCTCGGCCAGAAGTTCTGCCATCTCCGCGAAGGCCGGGGTGGTGGCCCAGCGGCTGCGGGCGCGCGTCCACACGTTGTCGCCGTACCACCAGCTGATGATGAGGTCGGCGTCGTTTCCGAAGCACGACGGGTCGCCGGGGGAGAGCACGACGTCGAAGGGCAGAAGCGTGCCCGGCTCCGGTTCCGTGGATAGGTCCGCAAACAGGGCCGTCGTGTCCAGGAGCACCACCTCGGCGGTGACGCCCACGGCCTTCCAGTCCTCTGCGATGGCGGGGGCGAGCGTGCTCACCCAGTTGTCGTTCGCGCGCAAGGTCAGCGCCAGCTCATCGACGCCGGCCTCGGCCAGAAGTTTGCGCGCTTTCTCCGGGTCGTAGCTGTAGACCGTGGCCGCGCGGTGGTAATGCCGGAAGTAATCGGGCAGAAGGGACGTGGCCGCCCGCGCGTGGCCCGCCATGTACGTGCCGATGAGCGAGTCGACGTCGATGGCGTACAGCAGCGCCTGGCGCACGCGCACGTCGTCGAAGGGCGGCTTCTCGCAGTTGAACATGAGGAAGGGGAGGTTGAACCCGGGCACCCATTCCACCGTGGCCCCCGCATCGGCCAGCTCCTCGGCGCGCACGACCGGGGCGGCCTCCATGACCATGACGTCTTTGTCGATAAGCTCGTCAGTGCGGCGCGTATCGTCCAGCAGCACCGACCATTCCATGCGCTCGCAGGTGGCTGGCCAAGGGCCGGTGTAGCGGTGGTTCGCCGTGAAGGAGATGCGGCCCCCGTCGGCGGCGTTGATGGTCTCGTAGCACCACGGACCCGAGCCGACGGGTTTGCTTGCCAGCTCCTCGTCGGTGATCGTCGCCGGGAACACGCGAACGAGGGCCAGGCGCTCCTGCAGCACCGAGCCCATGGGGGCGTTCAGTTTGAAGTGCACCGTGCGCTCGTCGGGGGCCGACACTGCCGTGATGAACGAGAGGAACGCGCCGTACAGGTCGCTTTCGCCGTTGCGCTCGAAGGCGTTCACGACATCGGCGGAGGTGAGCGGCGAGCCGTCGGAGAAGACGGTGTCCTCGCGCAGGGTCACCTCGTATTCCAAGTCGTCTATCTGAACGGGCGCGTCGGCTGCCAGGCCGCACTCGGCCCGATAGGTATGCATGTTCAGCTCGTAGAGCCCCTCGAAGACGTGCCAGCCGGCCGCGAGAAAGACGCCGGAGCTCGTGCCGATGGGGTTCGGATCGCTCCCCTCGTAGGCCACGGCGGCCGTGAGCGTTCGGGCCACGCCGCTCTGCGCGGCCACGGGCTCGGTGGGCGCGTTGTCGTCGGCCGGATCTGCCGGTGCGGGCCCGGGCTCGATGGGCTGCTCCACCGAGCAGCCGGCCAGCGTCAACGCGCCTCCGGCCGCCAGCGCCGCCGTCCCGGCCACAAAGGCCCGCCGCGTGAGGGGGAAGTTCAGCATCGTAAAGGCTCCTTCTTTGTTTTCCGCAGCCTATTATATAGAAAGTTGGAGCAGCTCGAAGAAAGCCCATGACAAAGATGCAGGTGCCCCGCCGACCGACGGGGATAAGCCTAGCGCGGCCCGCCCGTGCGTTGACGGCGCGTTGGCGCGCGCGGGCTGCTAATATCGGACAGGTATTTCTGTTCGCAGAGCAAATCCGACCCGCATCGTCGGACGCGCTTCGTCCCTCCGACCTCTCCGCGACAGTACCACCCGCGCGTTGAGCGACGAGGCCGCAAGCCGGCCGATGCCGTGCGGGCCAGATAAGGAGAGGAACATGACGAGAGAACTCAAGTCGATGGACGGCAACAACGCCGCAGCGCATGTCTCGTATGCGTTCACGGAGGTTGCCGGCATCTACCCGATCACGCCTTCCAGCCCCATGGCCGACTTCGTCGACATCTGGGCCGCCCAGGGCCGCAAGAACATCTTCGGCACCACGGTGAAGGTGTGCGAGATGCAGTCCGAGGGCGGCGC